>TARA_R110002020_G_scaffold132746_7_pt1 | contig 20333 bp, 21 predicted proteins | sample TARA_R110002020 | Tara Oceans TARA_R110002020 (sample SAMEA4396489) | marine metagenome | biome: Westerlies Biome; feature: [MES] marine water layer (ENVO:01000295) within the mesopelagic zone...; material: water (ENVO:00002006), including particulate matter (ENVO:01000060) such...
ATGAGATAATGGATACACACAGTAATGGAACAGGACTATTAATACTACTAGGGCTTTACTTAGGACTACTAGGCGCATGGGCTACAGGTTTAGTTATAGCGTTTAAAGCTAATGTAATACTAGGAGTAGTATACTTAATATTCCCTCCTCTATCATTAGCTTCAGGAGCGGTATACTTCTTAGGTTATAACCTACCTCAAGCAATACTTAACGCACTGTAACTATGAGTAAACCAGAAGATAAACCTGAGATACAACTCCTGATAGATGGAGACGTAGTGTTATACCAAGCACTACTAGCGTGTGAAGAGGAGACACACTGGGCTGATGACCTGTGGACAATGACTACAGATCTTAAGCAAGCCAAGTGTCAGATCGCTCATACCATAGGTCAATACGAGATAGCTCTAGGTGCTTCAGTCGATGCTACTACTATAGCCTTCAGTTGTTCTACAGAGTCTGGGTTCAGACGTAAGCTTAATCCTAACTATAAGTTAAACCGTAAAGGTAATCGTAAGCCTATGGGTTTTGCTAAGGTAAGAGAATGGATGGAAGAGAACTATAACTGTGACTCTCGTGATACATTAGAAGCTGATGATATACTAGGTATACTATCAACTACTCCTAGTGAACAATACGAGAAAGTCATAGTCTCTATAGATAAAGATTTCTATAGTGTTCCTGGTTCCTTCTATAGACTTAGTGTTACTGGAGCTACACCTGAGATAGAACGTATATCTGAGGAACAAGCTAATAAGTTCTTTGCACTACAGACATTAGCTGGAGATCCAGTGGATGGCTTCAGTGGTGTGCCTAAGGTAGGCATGAAGACAGCAGAGAAATTGCTTCTAGGTGTAGATCCTGTAGACTACTGGTCAACAATAGTTAAAGCCTATGAGAAGGCTGGTTTAACTGAGGATGATGCACTTATGAATGCACGTATGGCTAGAATACTTAGGTATACAGACACATGCTTAAGTAAAGGTCATTGGGAACCAACGGAAGGACTGATGTTATGAAACTTATAGGAATATGCGGAGCTAAAGGCTCAGGTAAATCACAGGCAGCAGACTACTTAGTTATGCATAGGTATCATCTACTGTCTATGGCTACGGTAATGAAGAACATGTTGATTACCATGGGTATATCTCATAACTATATCTTCACTAACAAGGAAGAGATCATACCTGAGTTAGGATGCACAGGTAGACATCTGTTACAAACCCTTGGCACTGAGTGGGGTAGAGATACCATACACAAGGACATATGGGTTATGGCTATGGCTAAACATCTGAAGGACTATCGTAAACCAGTGGTAATAGATGACATACGTTTCTCTAACGAGGTAGCTATGATTCGTAACCTAGGTGGTAAGATAGTATATATCCAACGTGATAGTGCTGAGGCAGTTACAGATGGTCACTCGTCAGAACAGTTGTATAAGTCTGTAGTAGCTGATAGGGTTATACGTAACAACGGAACCCTCAGTGAGTTCCAAGATAAGATCCCTAGCATACTAACGTAAATCAAATGTAAAAAAGTTACATACACTACTATAGATTATGGGGCGGTTATTCACAATAGGTCCTTCTTAAAAGAAAACATAAAAAGTTATTACTCATGGATACTTCAGAAGAAACTAAGAATACCGTCCCAGCAATCCCTCTGTCCCTACTAAAGTGGATGGAGGGTATGTGGCCTGATAAGACCCCATTACGTGGGGCTACTATGGAAGATATACAGATATCAATAGGTCATAGAGAGGTTATACGTAAGCTTAAAGCAGAGTATAATCATCAGAATGAAAACATTTTAAACAACAACTAACAACCAATTTCTATTATGTGCATCCCATCATCAAAGAACCTTACACCTTCGGCTCCTACGCCTCCACCTGCTCCACCACCTGTAGCACCTATAGTGGACAGAGCTACACCTTTAGCTAGGAAACCTAGAGAAGCTACTAAGAAAGCAAAAGGACGTAGTGCACTACGTTTAAAGAGAACCTCAGCTAATTCAGCAACTAATTCTGCTAGTTCTGGCTCTGGAGTTAACGCCTAGTTACATGAGATTTTTAATACTACCTCTACTACTATTAGTGGGATGCGTTAGTGATAGCATGAGACCAGCTACAGTTGAACAAGTTAATGCAGTTCGTGCAGACTTGAAGACAACAGCAGAAATCGTAGCCGAAGGTTTCAACCTAACTGCCCCAGATACTGAGGTAGCATTCGCTGCTAAACATAATGCAGATACACTAGAGTTAACAGCTAAACCTTCCTCTTTTGATTACATAGGTGAATCCGTAATGGGATTACTAGCGACATCTCTAGGTTTAGGAGGTGTTCAAGTAGCACGTAAGAAGATTGCTGTAGCTAGAGCTGAGGATCCAAACAAAGTAAAGGAAGGGTCATAATGAATATTGAACCTTATATTACATTAGCTGAGATTCCTCCTAACCAAGGACTACAAACTATCTTTGGTATATGTATAACCATAGTAGGAGCTTTAGTAACTTGGCTTTTTAAAAAGATAGATGCTTTACCTTCACGTAGGGAGTATGATGCTAAGATGGTAGCTATTGCTACTGAGATAGAACATCAGGATGAGACTTTGAAAGAACATAAGGAAGCTACTAAAGCTTTATTCAATGAGATAAAGGCTCAGTTAACCGCTTCAGATCTTAAGATGTCCTCTGCTATTGAGAAGATACAAGATAAACTTGAGGATATACGAGAGCATCTACCGAAATGAAGATACTATATGTAGATGACTGCGGTCTAGAACTAAAGTTAGTATCCTCAGTAGTTTCAATTTTAGGTGATCATGAGTTAATCAAAGTTAAAACTAAGAAGGAAGTTCTAGCAATTCTACTTAAGACCTCAGACATAGACCTCATAGTCACAGACTTCTTTATGAAGAACGAGACAGGACTAGACGTAGTTAAAATGGTTAAACAACTACACTACGATATTCCTGTGGTTATGTTAACATCAGCTTCGACTACTTCTTTACCCACAGGTAAGGACGCAGAGCTTTTTGATGGTGTCTACAAGAAGGACTACAAAGTGAAGTCTCTTTGGTCTTCTATTATAGAGAAGTTCAAACCAATAGCTCCTTAATAACAAATTTATAAACATGGATATTCCAACTAAAGACCCTAACTCTGCCCAAGGTAGGTATGAGTTACTAAAGACTAAACGACAGTCCTACTTAGATAGAGCTAGAGAGTCTAGTGTGGTTACTATACCTTATATAATGCCTCCTGAAGGATCCAGTGGTGACACTAGGTATCCTACACCTTATCAATCGGTGGGTGCTAGAGGTGTTAACAACTTAGCTAGTAAGATTGTATTAGCTTTATTACCACCTAACCAACCATTCTTTAAGTATCAACTAGATGCTTTTAAAGTAGATGAGTTAACTGAACAAGAGGGTGGTGAAGATCTAAAGATAGAATTTGATAAAGGATTATCCAAGGTAGAATCTGCTATAGCTTCTGAAGTAGAGACAGGTGGTATCAGACCATCGCTATTCGAGGCTATCATACACCTGATAATCGCTGGTAACGTGTTACTATATGTTCCTACAAAAGATAAAGCAAGGACATATCACTTAGATAGATTCTGTGTAAAGAGAACCGCAGCTGGTGACGTAGTAGAGATAATTATTGAAGATTGTCTAGCTCCTAGTTCCCTTACTAAGGAACAACAAGAGTTACTAGGCGAAGCTACTGGTGAAGAAGCTACAGTTAAACTACATACTATCGTTACTAGACCTAATAAAGACTCTAAGTGGGACGTATGGCAAGAACTTAACGGTATTGAAGTTCCTAACTCAAGAGGAACATACGCTAAGGATGAGAACCCTTACATACCTCTACGTTTCTCTCAGGTATCTGGTGAAGACTACGGTCGTGGATTCGTAGAACAATACCTAGGTGACTTACTTTCAGTAGAAGGACTACGAGTAGCTCTACTAGAGGGATCAGCAGCTTCAGCTAAGTTAATCGGTATGATTAATCCTGCTGGAACTACTCGAGCTAAACGTTTGAATGACGCACGTAATGGTGAGTTTGTCGAAGGTAATGCCGAGGATGTATCCTTTCTACGTGTAGAGAAACAGAATGACTTTGGTGTAGCTAGGCAAACTAGTGAAGAAATCAAAGCAGACCTAGCGTCATCCTTCTTACAGAACTCTAGTGTTCAAAGACAAGGTGAACGAGTAACAGCAGAGGAGATAAGATACCTTGCTAGAGAACTAGAGGAAACCCTTGGTGGTCTCTATTCATTACTCTCACAAGACTTACAGTTACCACTAGTCCAAGCTTTAGAATCCAGGTTACGTAAACAAAAGCGTATGCCTCCGTTGCCTAAGAAGCTAGTTAAACCAGTGATCGTTACAGGACTTGATGCCCTAGGTCGATCCCATGAGCTGACTAAACTACAAGCCTTCACACAAACGGCACAACAGATAGTAGGACCAGAGGTCTTTGCACAATATGCAGACCCTACAACACTACTGAAGATGATAGGCACAGCACTATCTATGGATACTGATGATTTACTTAAGGGACAAGAGCAGATAGCTCAGGAACAACAGCAAGCACAACAGCAAGCTATGCTCCAATCCTTAGGACCAAATGCAATCAACCAAGCAGGAAACATCGCAAAGGAGAGCATGAGCAATAATGCCGAAGCTCAACAAAGTGAAGAACCTCCTGCTTAATAATACATAGAAAAGGAAACAATGAGCGTAGAAACAGTAACAGTAAATACAGAAGTAACTGGACCAGATGCACCAGCCGAAGAAGCAACTAATGAATCAAACGTAAGTAGACCTGAAGGTTTACCTAAGAAGTTTGACTCTGTTGAAGCTATGGCTAAAAGCTATCAGGAACTTCAAGCTAAACTAGGGGATACTACAAATGAAGAGACCCCTGCACCTACTGAGTCTGAAGAACAAGCACCACCTACTGAAGCCCCACAAGGGATGGAAGGTATGCAAGAGTTCTTTGACGAATATGCAGACAAAGGTGAACTCAGTGAGGAATCATATCAAGCCCTTGCTGATAAACATAATGTTCCTAAGGATATGGTTGATGACTATATTCAACTTAGGAATGAAGCTAATCAATCTACTACGGATACACAGATACAAGAGTGGTTTGATATAGCAGGAGGAGAAGAAGGTTATAAGGAAATGTCTGAATGGGCACTAACCAACAAATCCCCAGAAGAGATCGCTAAGTTAGACGAAGGTCTCACAAGTAGTGACCCTCAGGTAGTGACTAATACTATCCAAAGTCTCTACATAAACTACATGCAGAACGGTGGACAGCCACCTTCGCTAATCGAGGGAGAGAACTCAATGGGAGCACAAGGGGTAAAACCTATTACTTCTACTTATGAGTTAACTCAACTAATGAGTGACCCTCGTTACACTAATGGAGATAAAGCTTACCATGCTATGGTAGACAAACGTTTATCGTTGTCTGGTATACTAGGGTAATAATCTCCCATAATTATTTACAACATGTGATTCCTTACTTAGGTAGGGTTTTTCATAGTTTTTTCCTTTCTACCTACTTAGGTAAGGGTCACATGTGTGGATAAAACTCTTTAATATAAACATATATAACATACTATGGCTACTAACACAGTTCAACTTTTTACAAACCAGACAGCTAACGGCAGTTCTATTGCAGCTCAAGCTTCTAAAACCCAGTTCATGACTTTATTTATCGATGGGACTTGGGACGGTGCTACAGTTATAATGGAGGTATCTCCAGATAATACTAACTGGATAGCAGTTCGGAATAATGCATCATGGACAGACTCAGGTGCAGATAACTTTTACGCTAATGAAGGCGTATGGATGAGACTTACAGTATCAGGCGCAGGTGCATCTACAGATCTTAACGCCTGGCTTAACTAAAGAATATTATGATAGATTCAATTATACCAATAGGAAGTCCAGGCGGGGTAGGAGGCGGACTAGGAAGCTCTGAAAGCATAGGCAACCTAGATATTACGACCAATGGGACAACAGTATCGCTAAAGAATAGCGCAACTGGTGGTGCTCATATGATCTATGACACTAATGGAAGCTCTGGTAGACACGAGTTTAAATGGCAAACATCGACAAACGTATTTACAGTATGGAAAGATCAAATATGGGCTTATAAAAAGTTTATCGCATCTAATACTGACACACCAGACATTGGCGATTCAGGCGCAGGAGCGTTTAACGATTTACATTTAGATGGAGTAGTTAGGTTACAATCAACATCAGACCCATCAGGCGTGACAGACTCGGCGCATATTTATGCTAAAGATGTTACGGCATCATCAGAGCTGTTTGTTCGAGATGAAGGGGGAACAGTTACCCAGATATCCGAGCATAGTAGGTTGGCTCCTGATTGGCTTTATGATGATGAGGATGATATTATAGATCGTATGGGTTTTGAAATTCAATACTTTCAAGGGTTTGTTAGGTTTACTAATAGGACTAGAATAGGATTATTGGCATCTATGACTGATTCCGAGAAGTCGGCTTTAACCTCACAGAAACGGCAATGCGTATACCAAGAATCTTTCGCTGATTACAATACTAGAACTGGAGAAAACCTAATCCAATTAGATTGGGATACCGAGCAGACATTAATCCAAGCAAGATATGATGCGAATAGGATGGCCATACTTAATGAGATATCAATAGCAGAATCATTGAAGGCTGATGAAGACTCTGAAGAAGTTAAAGCCGAGTATGATAGATACATATCTGATTTATCTGGGCAAGTACTAGAGGATAAGGATATTAAAAAAGCGAAACCCTCTTGGTTAGTATAATATGGCTACTGGCTTAGTCATACCCACATACCCTAGTCCCTTACAACAAACACGTAATACTGGGGTTTTTACTTTTTAAAATAACCCAATAAACTTATGATCGGAGCGATAACATCGGGAAATAACTCTCGTGAACAAAACAGCCAAGGTGAGACTTTAGATGAAATCCTAGAGACTCAACTTAAGTTACTTGAGAACTATAAACAAACGTTCTTACTTGAGCAGATCTTAGTTGAACTAAAGATTTCAAATAAATACCATGCTATAGCTCATGGTGAAACCCTAACAGAAGACGATTTAGAATTATGATACAGAGAGACCCAGATACAAGCAAAGGTAATCACATTGATCAAAACGGACAGGCCCATACATTTTGTATTACCGAGACAGAGCACAACCATGCAGTTGAGAGCGGACAGGCATACAATATTAACACAGGTTGGATAACCGTAAACGGAACTACTAACAGTTCAGTAGTTTATATCAAGAGTAATGAACAACCGTTACATGACCTATCTGACTTAGTAATCCAAAGTGTTATCATAGCTGTAGGCACTATTTCTGGAACTCCAGTTGATATGCCTTACGCTACTATCATTAGAAACCCTACAGCAGGGACTATAGTAGATGATGCTACTGCTATTTCTATATCATCTAATTCTACCTTTGGTGATAACTCTTCGTTAGACTCTATCATGTATAAAGGAGCAGATACTAAGACTCTTACTGATGGAACTGACCATGGTATAGTTATGCTTAAAGGCGAGTCAAGAACTCCTGTCCCTGAGTTGAACATTGATTTGAAGAAAGGTTCTTCCATAGGTATTAAGATTAATCCTAATACTACTGCTGGTGGTTGTCAGGTATACGTAGCTTTCGTAGTTCACCGTAAGGATGGAAACAACCAGTAATGTCCTTACCTGTAACCTTGGTTGATGCCTCTACAGGGAGACCTATCTCTGTAAGTAAAGAGGGTTCAATCAATACAGTTCAACATACGCACCCACCAAAGGATGAACCTCTAGCTGGACTACCGTTTAGACAGTATTTTACAGTAGATGGGACATCCTCTGGTTCTAACGATATGCGTGTCGATGGTAGTACTACAGTCCAGGACTTCACTATTAAGGCAGACCCAGAGAAGGATATCTTTATCTACTCTGCTAGTGTATTACTGTCTGACGCAGGAGCAGGACTTAATGAGTTCTGTAATTTACCTGCGTTAACTAACGGTGTTAAACTAGAGTGGAAGACTCAGGACCTAGGTAACGTAGAGATCCATGAAGGTATCAAGACTAACTTCGAGTTTGTAAGACTTGGTATGGGGTCTCCTTCAATAGGTGACGGAGCTAACGCATTTAGAGCTAATAATGTCTCAGGTGCAGCCGAGGGTTATATCCCTTTTATAGAGTTCAGAAGACTCTTTGGTTTACCTTGGGGTATACGTATACGTGCTAGAACAGAGGATACTTTGAGCTGGTACATTCAGGATGATCTATCATCAGGTATAACAGAGTTTAATATCGTTGCATACGGTGTTCAATTCTAAGATTTAAAACAGACGGGGAGGATACGAAAGTATTACGCTGTATAAAAAGCCCCTGAATTTCCGTTCTTTAGTATTACCAATAATACAACTTACTTCCTTCACTTTATTGCACTGGCCTACCGAGGTAGATAACCAGCTAAGGCAGGGAGCTGATACCTATTGTATGTTGATAACAAAGGTAATATTCCACTGAAGAACATGTAACAAAAACATAGGTAACGTAAGTTACCGCCCTAACATACAATATTATGGCATTCACAAATAACTGGGACCCATCACGCTTGGGTCAAATTAACAAGGCTGGAGATGCTAAGGCACTCTTCCTTAAGAAATTCGCTGGTGAAGTAATCACTGCGTTTAACTCTGCATCTGTAATGATGGACAAACAGGTTGTTCGGACTATTGAGTCTGGAAAGTCTGCACAGTTCCCTGTAACAGGTCAGGTCTCTGCTGGTTACCACACTGCTGGTGAATCACTACTTGAGACAGACAATGGTTACCTACAGAAGGTAGGAGCTAATGAGAAGATCATCTACATCGATGACATGCTAGTAAGTCCTGTGTTCATTGCGAACATTGACGAAGCTATGAATCATTACGATGTCCGTAGTATCTATACTAAGGAAGTTGGTTATGCATTGGCTAAACAAATGGACGAGAACCTTCATCAGAAGCTAGTAATGGCTGCTCGTGAGTCTGCTACTATTACTGGTGGTAACGGTGGAACAGTGCAAGACGCTGGTGCTACTGTAGAGACTGATGGTTCAGTATTAGCTGGTGAGTTATTCACTGCAGCTGAGAGCTTGGATAATAACGAAGTTCCTGCTGAAGATCGCTACTGCATCGTTCGCCCTGCACAGTATTATAACCTAGTTCAGGCTACCGATACAATCAATCGTGATTGGGGTGGAGCTGGAGCATACTCAGAAGGTAAAGTATTCCGAGTTGCTGGTATTAATATCGTTAAGTCTACACGCCTACCTAGCACAGACCTTAGTTCTGCTGTTACTGGTGATAACAATGACTACACTGCTGACTTCAGTGACACTATCGCTAGTGTATTCCACAAGTCTGCTGTAGGAACTGTTAAGTTGCTAGACCTTGCAACAGAGTCTGAGTATCAGATTGCGAACCAAGGAACACTTATCGTATCTAAGTATGCGATGGGTCATGGGACACTACGTCCTGAGTCTTCTGTAGAGATTACAAAAGCTGTATAGTAGTCAGTTACTACTTAATTTTAACGGGGGTCCTCTTTCATGGGGATCTCCGTTTTTTTTTATACTTAACCCTTTAGATTATGCCACAATTACTAACACTTACAACAGAACTAGAGGCGGTTAACACCATGATAGAGATCTCAGGTGAGACTCCTCTTAACTCCCTTACAGGAGATTTACCTTTGGATGCAGAGGTAGCACAAAAGATTTTATACAAGACTAGCCGTAAGGTCCAGTCCAAAGGTTGGCACTTCAATACAGAATGTGACCTACCATTAGTTCCTAACCAAGATTCAGAAATAGAGTTAGCGACAACAATTTTAAAGATAGACGTAGATAACCGAAGGTATACTAACATAGACCCTGTTCAACGAGGAGGTAAACTTTATGATACGAAGAATAGAACCTATACATTCGACAATACACTCTACGCAGAAGCCGTATATTTCCTACCCTTCACTGAGTTACCAGAGGCAGCTAGAGAATACATTACCATTAAAGCTGGTAGAATATTCCAGAAACGGTTCGTTGGTAGTGAGCTCATTGATGCCTTCACACAACAAGATGAATTTGAAGCTCTAACAGACTTAAGAGACGCTCATCTAGAAACTGGAGATTACAATATCCTTAGTCAGTCCTCAGGTATCTTGAGTAGAACTGGATACACTAGGATAGGTAACGGTAGTTCCTAACCCATTTATTCATTATGTCATTAATAAGTTCAAACGTCCCTAACCTTGTAAACGGGGTAAGTCAACAAGCTGACTCCCTAAGGTTTCCATCCCAAGGTGTGGAACAAGTTAACTGTATGTCCTCAGTAATTGATGGCCTCAGTAAGAGACCTCCGACAGTTCATATAGAAAAACTATTGAATGCTGGTGTTATAGGCAGTGACTCTACCTTTCATTATATCAATAGAGATAGTGCAGAGAAGTATGTCCTTTGTATCTACGGAGGTGCTACACCAGAGGTTAAGATCTTTGACCTAGATGGAGTAGAGCAGACTGTAGTTAACTCTAGTGATCTTCCGTTAACAGCAGGAGATAAAGCTTATCTAGCTACTACAGTTCCTAATACAGCACTTAAGTTTAAAACTATAGCTGACTATACGTTTATAGCTAATACTGAGACTACAGTAGCTATGGATTCAGGTCTTAGTGCTACTAGTCCTAAGGAAGCTTTAGTCTTTTGTAGGTTAGCCCAGAGTGGCACTGCTACTACTTATGAGATAAAGTTGTATAATACCCCAGGTGGTCCTTTAGCTTACACTGGGACACATACTACTATATCTGGTGATACTCAAGCAGATATCATAGCAGCTTTACATACGAACTTAGCTGGTGCAGGAGCTGGAGCTGTATACACTTTAGTTTACGATAATGAACTAATGCATATACGTAGGACTGATAACACAGATTTCCGTATAGAAATAACTTCAGAAGTTCCTGATGCTATGTATTCTATTAAAGGAGACATACAGTCATACGCTCAGTTACCAGAGTATGGATACGCTGGTTTCAAGGTAAAGATCTCTGGTGTCCCTGAGGATACAGCAGATGATTACTGGGTAGAGTTCCAATCAGCTACCGATGGTATTACCTCAGGCTTCACACAAGGCTCTTGGGTTGAGACTATGGCTCCTGCTATAGAATATCAACTAGACGCCTCTACAATGCCCTTAGAACTCATCAGTGAGCCTACACAGTTTAAACTTCAGGAATCTACTTGGGGTGAAAGAACTGTAGGAGATACTGAGTCTGTCCCTGATCCATCATTTGTAGGAAGTAACATACGTAATTTAATATACCATAAGAACCGCTTAGGTTTCCTTAGTGATGAGAATGTCATCCTTAGTGAAGCTGGTGGTTTCTTTAACTTCTTTAGAACAACCGTAATAACAGCTTTAGATAGTGATCCTATAGACGTAGGAGCTAGTCACAGTGAAGTATCTAAGTTAAACCATGCCGTAGCTAATAGTGAGAAACTACTACTCTTTAGTGATAACGCTCAATTTGTTCTTAGTGGTGAGCCTTTGCTTACTCCTGCAACTGTTGACATACAACCTGTAACAGACTACCAAAGTTATCTAGACATTGAGCCAGCCTCAGTAGGTAATAGTATATTCTTTACCTTTAACAAAGGACTATACTCAGGCGTTCAGGAGTATACTGTGAATCCTGTATCTCAGTTATTTGATGCTAAGGAAGTCACTAGTCATATCCCTAGGTATATCGAAGGTAACGTTACTAATATTCAAGGTAGTGATGCTGAGAGTATACTAGCGATACAATCTGATGGTTTTACCCAAGGTTGTTACATCTTTAAATACTTTGATGATGCTGATAAACGAGTGCAAGCCGCTTGGTTTAAGTTTGATTTTGGTAGTGAAGTAACAGTCAGAGATTTATTCTTTGATGGAACTGAGATTTACTTTATCTTAAGTAGAACTGATGGAACTTACATGGAATCTATGGATGTATCCTCAGGTTTAAAAGATCCCTACAGTGAATATCCAGTGTTGTTAGACCGTAAGGTTGATGAGACGGAATGCTCAGGTATAGCTTATGATGCTATCACTGGTCTTACTACTGTAGTTCTTCCTTATGTTCCTGACGCTGGTTCAGAGATCGTAGTTACTACTAGGTCTACTGCTAGTTTTACTGGTAGTGTTAGACTTAATGAAGTAGCTTACGCTAGTTCAACTGTGACTATTGCTGGAGATTATTCAGCAGTTCCTCTATGGCTAGGACAGACGTATACTAAAGAGTATACCATGACTAAGCCTACGTTACGTGCGGTTAAGTCTGGGTTTAGTGCTCCAGTAAACGAAGGTAGATGGCAAGTTAGATATGGACTACTAACGTATAACGATAGTGTATACTTCAAAACTGGAGTTACCGCTAAGTATAGAGACACAAGATATAAGAAATTAAAACCTATTCAGTTAGGCACTGGTAATGCTATAATTGATCAAGCTTTAGTAGGTTCAGATGGATCGTTTAGATTCCCTGTATACTCAAAGAATGACCAAGTAGATATTACTATTACTAACGATAGTCCTTTCCCTTCGCATATCCTAAGCGTTGACTGGGAAGGTGTATACTCTAGGAGAAACAGATCAGCGTAGAACTGATTAATTAAAAAGAAAAGAAAAACAAACTATGAAAACCGAACCATTTATAACCCTTAGCTCGTGCTCTATTCGTAAGAGTTGTGAGGTAGACGCTCACCTATTAGCCCCTAACTTAAGGGAAGCTGATAAACAAGAAGTAGTATCTGCAACAGGCAGGAAACCTGTAGAGTCATTAGTTAAAGGTTATAAGCTAGGTTTGGAATGTTATACCGTAGATGATAACAGAGGTGAACCTATAGCAATGTATGGTATCTCTGGATTAGACGATGGTAAAGGCGTAGCTATTTGGGCTTTAGCCTCTAGAACTCTAGTAACAGAATGTAGAGAAGACTTTAAAGCTCAGTCTAAACTTTGGTTAGCTAAAGTATTAAAGAAGTATAAACATGTGTATAACTACGTGGACGTAAGAAATAAGGTTCATATCAAATGGTTAAAGGACATGGGGTTTAGCTTCGGAGAAGACTATGAGTTAGGGAAGAACGGAGAACTCTTTCGTTACTTCTATAAACATTTAACAATTTAACTTTATAATAATATGTGTGAACCAACAACTTTAATGGCTGTATCCATGGGTTTATCTGCGATGCAAGCAGGTAGTAAATACATGGCTGAAAAGGACGCAGCTAAGTCACAGAGACGTTCCCAAGAAGAAGCTATGGAAGCTAACCTTAAAGCTAATGCTGAACAAGCGGATATCGCTAGACAGGATGAAGCTAAAGCTGAAGAAGCCTCAGTAAGATCCCAGAAAGACGCTGAGATTAAATCAAAGCAAGACAGAGCTAAGATAGCTACTGCTGCAGGGGAAGCTGGGGTTACAGGTAATTCTGTTAACTTACTACTAGCTGATGCTCAAAGACAAATGCTTGGGTTCAAAGAGACTAAACTTAGAGAAACTCAATTAAATGCACAAGCCACTACTAACAGACTTAACACTAGTTTAAGTAATGTTAAAGCAACGAACCGTAACATTAATAAACCTGTTAGAGGTCCTAGTGGAATGGGTGCATTACTATCTGGTGCTACTGATATAGCAAGCACATACAGAGGTTTCAAATCACCAACATCATAACTAAACTTTTATTATGCCAAGAGAACAAGTAAATACAACAATAGGCTCAGGCAATCTACAGTTATCCTCTGGACAATCTGGAGTCGTTACACAACAAGCTCATACCTTTGACCCTAGAGATAGTGGTTGGGGTCAGTTAGCTTCAGCACTATCTACGATTAATCCAGAGATTAAAAGGTATGGACTAGAGAAGAAAGCTCTAAGTGATGAAGAAGATAAAGAACGAGCTAAAGCCTTTGGTGTAAACCTAGCTGCTCAGAAGGATACTATGAATAACCTTCAGGCTGGTAACCAAGCGTTATTAGCTTCAGGACTACCTAAGGCTGTTATCCCTTTAGCTGAGAGAGCTTATAGACTAGGGTTTGCTAAGAACCAAGGGAATGGCTACGGTAATGAACTATCAGCTAGGATGAACGAAGCTACCTCTAGTAGGGATACTAGGGTTGATCCAGAGTCTATTATATCAGAGATCTATGAGAAATACTCAGGTCAATACGCTGATGATCCAGAGGCATTCGCTGAGTTTAACTTAATTAAATCCCAGTATGATAACCAATTTAGAACCAGTGTTACTAACGCTAACCTTAAGTCTGATGAGGAAGAAGGGACAATTAACATAGTTAATAACCTTACTAATACTTTTAAAGAAGCCCATGGAGCTTTATTTAGCGATGAAGGAGATACTGATAACGTTAAGTATAACGCTCTACAAGCTGGCTATCGAGATCTAAGTGATACTCATTTACATGGAGATAAAGCTAAAGTTTTTATAGATGATGTAGTAGGACCTACAGTAACTGAACTTATAAGTAACGGTGAACTAGAGAAAGCTAGAGAATATCTAGATGTCGCTGGTGCTGTCCAAGCTAATCCTGATGGTGTTACTCTAGATCATGGAGGTAAATCCAAGGATGCTTTAGTTAAACTTCAGGATAAAATCAATAGTAAGCAAGTCCAGATGGAGAAACAAGCGGATATTGAAAGCTCTAGACTCAAGAGACAGAAGTCTGATAACGTTAGATTAACATTAGAAGAAGATTTACTTGGGGATAATTCTCAGGTTTATTTAGATGCTGACATAGATACTATTACATCTTATGCTAAACAAAAGTTTCCTGATGATCGTGTATCACAAGGATATTACATTGATGGTTTATTAACTAAACAAACTAAGAGAGGTGTAGATACCCCTCCAGGACTTGTGTATGACCTACAGCAAAAACTAGCTAATGGTGTTATGGATATAGAAGACGCTATTCTAGATCCTAAGTTAGGAGATAAGGAAGCAGCTAAGTTAAAACAATGGAATAACGAGTATCTCAAGGCTGCCGATAGTTTAACTAATGAAACTTTCCCTATAAAAGCTGTTACCCAATACATAGGTAGACGTTCAGATACGTTCGCTACAGATGGTTATACTTTAGAGTATAAAGGAGAAGGTGCTGATAACTTCAGTCGTATGTCTCCTACTAACCAAGACGGAGTGATGAAGACGTTAAAAACTTGGACTGACCAAGAGATTAAATCGTTTGCTCGTGAAGACTTAAGCCAAACTGGTGATCTTAATAAGACTAAAGCTAACATAGCTGTTCAGCAACTTGAGATGAAAGATCGGATTAAAGAGAAGTTTGATTCATTAGTTCAAGAGTCTTATGTTAAGGACCAGAAGGAACAACGTAGGTGGCAACTTAGGAAAGAAACTGTAGATGAAATCTATAGTGCTAAAATAGAGAGAGCTAAAGAAGTGTTATCTCAGTTTAACTTAGTGCCTAGTAACCTACCTGGTTTAGCTCATGTCAAAGCTTTTGAAGAACAACAGAAACAACAGTTACAAAATCTTACTGAAGGACAGGAAGAAGCTTTAGATACTTATGCTAGAGCTAAACAAGTAATTGGTTATCTACCTGAGGAAGTTTTAGAAGGTATGACAGAAACAGGAGTTCTTTTCCCAGTTAAAGATATTAACTATAAGGAGACTCCAGTGTTTACTTCTCTTGAAGAATTGAATAAAGAATACAACAAAGGTAACTACGAAGAAGGTGGTTTGTTTGATGTCTTAGGAACTAAACTTAATGCAGAGAAACATGATGTATTCTACAAGGCTCAAAGAGCTTTACTAATTAATAAATAAATAAAACAATGTTAAGACCTACTAAAAACGAATTAGAAGATCCCTTCTCCTATGATCTGGATGATGAGCTAGGGTTGAATACTCCAGAAGGACCAGAGTCTTATCCATTAGATCTACCAGAAGAACCTACATTGGATGCATGGGATTATGCCAAAGATATGGCTATGGCTCCATTACGTGGAGTATCAGAAGCTGGTAGATCCCTTGTTAGTCTAGCTGATGCAGTAACTGGAGATGACCTTATACCTGATGAAGCTCATGATAGAGACAAAGGTATATGGATGGGTCGTAGTGAAACTGTAGTAGGCTCTGCTATAGAAGGAGTATCTAACTTTGCTTTAGGTTTTGTTCCTTTCATGGGAGCCTTAAGTAAGGTAGGTAAAGCTCACCAAGCGTTTAAGCTAGGTAGTGCAGCCAAAGGTGCTGTAGCTGGAGGACTTACTGATCTAACAGTATTCCAAGGACTAGAGGGTAGACTATCTGATATGATAGAAGAGGATGGACGATTAAGTAATCCTATATCTGAGTTCCTTGCGTCTGATGCTGATGATACAGAGATCGAAGGTAGACTTAAGAATGCCTTAGAAGGACTCATGTTAGGCGGTGCTATCGATGGTATCATTACAGGTGTTAAAGCTATTAAAGCTGGACGTAAGGCTACCGAGGCTGGTTCTGATGTAAATCAAGCAGTAGCTGAAGTTGTAGGCGAAGGTGATGACCTAGCTAAAGTAACAGCAGAAGTTGAAGCTTACAATACTCAAGCTATTACTGAAGCTCCTGAGAACCAGAGACCAACTCCACTAAGACCAGTGGATGACCTACAGGCTAAACAAGAAGCTAACCAAGCAGATCTAGAAGATATCGCTGGTAAAGGCGAAGAGATCGATGCTCTTGTTAAAGGCGAAGCTAAAGAATCTGTAGATACTGTAGGTAAGTCTATAGATGACCAAGTCACTGCTCAAGATCGTATAGCGATCAAAGGTATGGCTAGGAACCCAGATATAACTAATGTAGCTAACTTCAATGCTGATGCGTTTTCATCTAATGCTGATGTTCAAATGTATCTAGACCTTAGAACCAAACATATGGTTAACGAGGATCTTAAAGCTGGTAATGGCGTTAGACCTAAACCAGAGACTCTTAAGGTGACTGCACAGAAGTCTATCAAAGCGTTAGAAGATATCATGGGTGAAGACCTAAGTTTCCATGCACAGATGGAGATGCATAAGATGAACGCTAAACAAATACATGCGTATACTCATCAGTTAGGAGCTTTAGAAGTTCAGATAACTAATGCATCTAAGACTATCTTGGAGGAATCTAAACTGTTTGCACAGTCTAAGAACCCTATGCATAAGGTTAACGCTAAGAGAGCAATACAACAGTTAGCTACTATGCAACAGATGGCTGGTGGTTATAAGTATGCTCAAGGTCATGCCTTACAAGCTAATCGCTACAATAGGTATATGAAGCAGTATTCTAAAGAAGATGCTGTCCGTATGACTAAAGAATTAGAAGAGTCTGATGGAGCTAACTTTGATAAGTTACTTGAGGATATTGCATCTGCTAAAGACGGAGCACCTCTGGGTAAGATGGTTAACGATAGACTTAAGAACGGTAAGTGGACTAGAGTCCATAATGAGTTCTGGTTAAACAGTATCCTATCTGGAGCTAAGACTCACGTAGTCCAATTAGCTAGTAACTCAGCTAACTCTCTATTCCTCCCTGCTGAAGGTTGGTTAGGGGCTATGGCTAGAGGTGATAGAGCTGCTTCCCAAGCTATGGCTAAACAGTATACCTTTATGATGGAATCTGTAGGTTCTGCTTTTCACTTTGCTAAACAAGCGTGGAAGAAGGGCGAAGGTATTCTCGATAGTAACCCTGCTTTTGAAGGAGTTAACACTCGTAATATATCAGCAGAGAACTTTGATCTCGATGTAGATACTACTCTAGGTAAACTAGCGGAGATCTCAGGTAATGTTGTAAGAGCACCTACTAGGTTGCTTATGTCTACAGATGAGTTCTTCAAACAACTTAACTATAGAGCTGCAGCTAAGTCTAAGTTCTATGAACTAGGGACTAGGGAAGGACTATCAGGTAAAGAACTTGATAACTACATAACTAAGAAGTTTGCAGAGGTAGTCGATGTCAGTGGTAAGAAATACTCTGAGAAGAATATACAAACCAAAGGTGAAGCCTTAGGTAGAAGCCAAGGACTAACAGGAGTAGACTTAGGTCGATTCGTGGCTAAACATGTGAAAGAGAACTTTGATCCAACTAATAGTGAACTTAAAGACCTCTATGAAGCCTCTGAGTATGGCTCTATGGTAGCTTCCGAGGCTACCTTTACTACTAGCCTAGATAAAGAAGGTAACGTCCTAGAGCAAGCCTCAGTAGCATTACAACAGTTTGGAAACAAACAACCTCTTATGAAGCTTATGGTTCCATTTGTTACTACTCCAGTTAACTTAGTTAAATTTGTAGGACAAAGGACATTACCTATGGGTAAGACACCAGTTCTAGGAGAGATACATAATAGGTATATCAAAGATCTAGCTAGTGATGACCCATTGGTTGTTGCTAAAGCTAAAGGACGAGTAGCTACAGGCACTATGATGTGGACTACAGCTGCTACTTTAGCAGGTTCTGGTGTAATAACTGGAGGTGGTCCTGATGACTTCGCTGAGAAGAAGATCTTGGAAGGCACAGGTTGGCAACCATGGAGTCTAAAGATAGGAGATACTTATATATCTTACAATAGGACTGAACCCTTTGGAACATTCCTAGGACTAGTTGCAGGGTTTACCGAGAGATTACGTAGGGGAGTTCCCCATGAAGACGAAGGTATGAACCATTATGCTATGTCAGCTATTCTAGCATTCTCTGATAACATTACAGATAGGACTTATATGTCTGGTTTGTCCGATGTATTAGGTGCTATTTCTGACCCTAAGGAAGGTGGAGAAGCATTGATCCGTAATAGGTTCGCTTCGTATATCCCTAGTTTAGCTAATTCACTTAAGGCAGATACTGCAATGCGTGAGGTTAGAGACATTAGTGATGCTCTTATTAACAGAGTTCCTTTTGCTTCTAAAGGTTTAGACCCAAGACGTAATATTCTAGGTGAAGTCGTAGAAGCTAAGATGTTTGGTGAACCTATTAACTCTATAGGTAATCCTTTAACCCTTAGTAGAGACAAAGGTGACGCTGTGTTCAATGAACTAGCAGAACTACATCATGGCTTTGGTAATCCTAGTCCTATCCTAGATAGTGCTGTGGATTTAACTGAGTATGAAAACCCTAATACTGGGTATACTGCTTATGATAGATACCAAGAACTAACAGGACAGGTGAAGCTGAGTGGTAAAACATTACACCAAAGTCTAAAGAAGTTAGTAAAGAGTAAACAGTATAGACAACTTATATCAACTAAAGAGTTTGAAGACTTAGATGATATAGGAAGTAATCCAAGAGTTAGAGAAATCAATCGATTAATCTCTAGTTACAGAAGGGAAGCACGAAGGAAATTAACTCGTGAGTTCCCAGAGATACGTAACGCTCTTAAAAACACAGGAAGAGTTAAAGAAGCTCTCCGAAGTGGTCGAGATGTTCAAGCATTTATAGATGCGACTTAACCACACATACCCCAGTTATCACTTATGGTAGCTGGGGTTTTAACTTTCAATAAACAAAACATTAACCAAATATTTATACTATGGCATACGCAAATGTTACTTATACTGGGGATGGTGCTAACAAAGAGTTCCAGATACCTTTTGAATACCTAAACCAGACACACCTGACAGTTACCAGAGATGCTGTAGCTGATACCAACGGTGTAGAATACTCTATTAATACCTCAACACAAAAGGTAGTATACGTTACAGCCCCAGCTACTGACGTTGCTGTTAAGATCCAACGTGTGACTCCTATAGCTACTGAAGATAGACCTGTAGATTTTGAAGGAGGTTCTGGCTTAGGTGAAGATGACCTAGACTCTGTAGCACTTTCCAGTGTATTCCTAGCTCAGGAAGCTAAGGATGACGAAGATGATGCACTAGTGCTTAAAGCTGATGTATCCTATGTTGATGCTCAAGTAGCTGCTAATAGCGTTACTGACCAAGCTTATACTGATACTGTAGTAGCTGCTAATAGTGTTACTGACCAAGCTTATACTGATGCTTTAGACGCTATAAATAGTGCTGGAGATCGAGCCTATGCTGATGCTTTAGATGTAGCTAATAGTATCACTGACCAAGCTTATACTGATTCTGTAGTAGCTGCTATAGGTGCTGGCGATACTATATCCCCTGCTACTAATACCGATGGCAAGATTCCTATATGGAACGGTGCTAACTCTAAAACACTAGAGGATGGACTA
>TARA_R110002020_G_scaffold466753_2_pt1 | contig 20331 bp, 15 predicted proteins | sample TARA_R110002020 | Tara Oceans TARA_R110002020 (sample SAMEA4396489) | marine metagenome | biome: Westerlies Biome; feature: [MES] marine water layer (ENVO:01000295) within the mesopelagic zone...; material: water (ENVO:00002006), including particulate matter (ENVO:01000060) such...
TAACCACTATGGACTGAAATGTCCATAGTTTAAGCTCGCGACTTAAAGTCGCCCAATGTTCATCGCTCAATTATAAAGTTACTGTTATCAACATCTTCGGGCTTTCTGTGGTGCTCAAGATAATCATTGACCATCTCATCCGTTATATTGCCCGTACTCCAGCACCCATATCCTATTGCCCAAAAATGCCTGCCCCAATACCGCTTTTTCAACTCAGGAAATTCCTGTTGAAGCTTTCGTGAACTACGCCCTTTCAACTTCTTTACCAAACCGCTTACGCTTGAGGAGGGTCGATACTCCAAATGCATATGAACGTGATCTTTGGAAACAACTCCTTTCAATATAGTTACATCCTCAGCTTCGCAAATCTGTATCAGCAAAGTACGGCAACGTATCTGAATGTCACCCTTTAAAACAGCGTATCGGTATTTTGTGCACCAGACGATATGTACGCTAAGCCGAGAAACCGTATGTCCATTACTTCGTTGTTCCGTCATTCCAGTAAAAGTACGTATTTTTAGAAGCTAAAGCGAAATGCACTAAAGCGCATAGTTTAAACTATTTTTGAGACCAATCAATGTGTTGATAATATTTTTATGTCGAACTCACGTTAATTAAACATTTTTTTTGCCCGTATTGGGCATTACTTCCAAGGATTTTGATAACGAAGAAAAAAGATGTTATATTGGTTGGTAATTTTTATGATTTTAATCCAGTTAGGGAAGACAAGATACGCCTTAGGGGTTGTTGTTGTTCTACAAGGGCGATAATATGTAAGGCTGAAACCAATAACTAAAGTAGTGTACCACTTCAACGTTTAACCAAAATTTAAGTTTATGGCCATGGCCGATAAAAGTATAGTAATGCTGGGATGCTTCGATACCAAGGGGGAAGATTTTTCCTATCTCCTAAAAAGTCTTGGGGCGCTGGGTCAGCAAGTGATTACCATAAACACGGGGGTCATGGAGACTTCAGTTGACTTCCCCATAGATGTGGACCAGGATACCGTAGCCGCGGCTTCTGGCGCTGTCCTGGAAACTATCCGCAAGTCCAATGACAGGGGCAGGGCGGTAGAGCTGATGGGAAAGGGTGCTGCGGCCATCCTAGCGGAGCTTGCTTCCAAGGACCGGATCAAGGGCGTCATTGGTATGGGCGGGGGAGGAGGTACCTATATCATCCTGGAGGCCATGCAGGCGGTGCCCTTGGGCATCCCCAAATTCTGCCTCAGTACGGTAGTGGCCAAGGACCTCTCCAGACAGATAGGGATAAAGGATATTACCTTGATGTCCTCGGTAGTGGATGTGGCAGGGCTCAACAGTATCAGCAGGCTGCTCATACGGCAGGCGGCATCCGCGATAGTTGCCATGGCGGATACCAAGGTGGATGCCTCGGAGGAAGCCAAAAAGAGCATCGCCATCAGTATGTTCGGGAACACCACCAAATGCGTGGACAAATGTACCGAACTGTTAAAGTCCAAGGGCTACGAGGTCATGGCCTTCCATGCCACCGGGGTGGGCGGGGCCACCATGGAATCGCTGATCCGTGAAGGGGTCTTCGACGCGGTGCTGGACGTTACCACCACCGAACTTGCCGATGAGCTCTGCGGGGGCATTTTGAGCGCCGGGCCGGACCGACTTACCGCTGCAACGGAAATGGGGATCCCCCAGATCGTGGTGCCGGGATGTCTGGATATGGTAAATTTTGCGCAAATGGATACGCTACCCGAGAAATATAGATCAAGACAGCTCTACAGTTGGGCTCCGGACGTCACCCTGATGCGCACCAATACGGCGGAGAACGAGGTTTTGGGAAAACAGTTGGTGGACAAGCTGATAGGGGCCTTGGCCCCTGTGGAGATCCTCATCCCACTAAAGGGCATATCCCAGATAGACAGCGAAGGGGACATTTTTTATGGCGCCGAAGCGGATTCGGCATTGTTCAGGGCCATAAGGAAAAACGCGGATGGCCGTGTACCGGTAATGGAGGTGGATGCCCATATCAACGACGAAGCCTTTGCGAAGATCTTGGTGGAGCGTTTGTTGAAAATAATGGAATAGAGAGTACGGTGCTACTATAGTGATAAGGGGCTTGATAAGAATGGGCAACCCCTTGAGATTATAGATGCCATGAGCGGCGAGTTGCAACGGGCAGCACAACAAACCACCACGGACCCGCTTGCATTTATAAGGCAGGAATCCCTGTTTGGCGATCTAGTTCAAAATAAACAGTTCACAGATCTCTATGCAGAGTTGGTAAAGAAAATCTATGACAATGGGGATATTAAAAAGCAGATGCTAAGTATGCTCTAGAACAGGATTCTGTTATAGTGTGTTAAAACCTAAGGTCCAAATAATTTTAGGAATGGTCCAAGGCTTTTCCTATGTCAAGTTATCAAGCAATTTTCGCCAATTTTGGTGCTGCAATATTATAGGGCAGTGTAAATTTGAAAGTACTGCCTTTTCCTTTTTCACTTTCCACCCAAAGTTGTCCATCCAATTTTTTTACAAATTCCCTGCAAAGGACCAGACCTAAACCGGAACCTTTTTCGTTCGCCGTGCCAGGCAAGGTTACATTAGTGGTTAAATCGAAGATTTTTTGAACTGTATTTTCGTCCATACCTACTCCATTGTCGGATATAGAAATTTCCACATAACCCTGATTTGTAATGGCTACAACCTCTATTTGTCCGCCTGGATTTGTGAACTTTATGGCGTTCGAAATTAAATTGCGTAAAACTGTTCCTAAAATATTTTCATCAGTACTTAGTTCAATTTCATCAGTAGTGGAAAAATACAAGGAAATGTTCTTGGCTTTTGCCTGGGATGTTTTAAGTTCAATGATGTGCGATATAACTTTAGATAAGTTAATTTTTTCCGGGTTGAAACCAAGTTCTCCAGTTTGTGATTTTGCCCAATTTAATAAGTTGTCCAGCAAACTGAGTGTGTTCTTGGCAGTGGTATTTATTAGATCTACAAATTCTTCAGAGTCGGAATTTTCGGTGGCCGCTACCTTTTCCGAGAGGAGCTCTGAAAGGGATAAAATGTTGTTGAACGGACTTCTTAAATCGTGGGCTATAATTGAAAATAATTTATTTTGGGTCTGGTTCAAGGCTTCCAGCTCAAGTTTATCCTTTTCAATAATCTTATTTTTTCGAAGTATTGTTTTTTGGTCTACTTCTTTTAAAAGCATTATGAAACCTATACTAATAGCACTGATTACAAGGACAGAAATTATCAGAAACCAATTATTGAAGGTAGAGTTCTGCAGGAAAACATATGAGTCGCCCATTTGGTATACCTTATAAGCACGGATTAGCTGGAATGTGGAATACAAGAGAAGTACCCCACTTAAAAGAATGGAAAATTTGTATTTATTTTTATTGACAAACAGATAATAAGCACCTATCCCGTAGAAAAAAGAACAAGATGCTATGCGTATAACGCTAAGCATGGTGAAGTTTTCTTCCACGATCAATATGGCGGAATAAAATAAAAATGCAAAAACAGCGAAAAGCCATAGAATTTTTTTCCGCATTTTACCATCAAAAGAGATAAGACCAAAGGAAGTAAAGGCAAAACAGGAAATCAATAGGAAATTATTTATACGCAAACTTAGCAAAGCAGGAAATAAGTCCTTATTGGCATACATGAGAATGGCAAGGGTTTGGGATGTAATACCCAAAGCCACCAACAACAAATACCATTGTTTGTGCTGATAAAAATATTGATAGATAAACAATGCAATGATAAATAAATTATTCAGGGCCAAAAAAAACAATACTGAGGGGTAATCTAAGGTCATTGGTCGTTAGTCATTAGAATTTGTTAAAGATTAAAAAAAATCGCGCAATATTCTCCTTTTTTAATGTTTTTTGGGAAGCTTAAATGGATATATGTCATAGAAATGGCATACTAGGTTGATTATAAGTGTGGTAACTGGATTTAAGTAGTATCGAGTAAATAGAAGAGCACCACTACTACCTTACCAATTATCACCAACTAAGATATTGATTAACTCCCCAACCCCAACCATGGTGAATACTAAAAAATAAATACTAACTTTAAATGTCCCGCCATTTATCCCAGAATATGAAAAAATCCAAAAATACCGATGCCGAAATCCAAGGTTCCAGAAGGGACTTCTTATCCAAGACCGCTCTGGCCAGTGTGGCCTTGCCTCTCTTGCCCGGCACTATAAGCGCGGCTTTCAATAATACACCAACCTCAAATCCACTCCCTATGAATGCAGATATCTCCAAAAGTCTTATAGGCCAATACGGCCCTTGGTTGGCCTCACAAATGCAGGATCCGCCCAAGTTGTCGTTCCGAAACGACATATGGTCCAATATCGAGGATTGGAAGCCCAGTGCCCATGCCAAGGCCCAGGAACAGATAGGAGAGCCTTTGATTAAAGAAACTATTACTGTTACCGTTAAAAGGAAATTCAATTACGACGGACTAGAAATAGAGGAACTTACATGGCAATTGCCCTACGGAAGGCCTGTGGAGGCTATTTTTATGAAACCTGAAAACAGTACTGGAAAGTTGCCCGCTATTTTGGGCCTGCACGACCATGCCGGGAAAAAATATTTTGGCAAAAGAAAGATTACCAAGACTTCAGATAACCAGCATCCGCTTATCGTGGAGCACCAGAAAAGCGATTATGAGGGTAGGGCATGGGCCAATGGGATAGCCAAAAGGGGTTATGCCGTATTGGTACATGATGCTTTTTCCTTTGCCAGCCGGCGGGTGTACTATGAGGATATGGCCGGTATTGAATGGGGGCCGTTAAAAGCGGAGGGACGCACCGATGAAAACCCCGAAGATGTTAGGAACATAGAAGCCTATAACGAATGGGCAGGCCACCATGAACATGTTATGGCCAAATCCCTTTTTTCTGCCGGTACCTCCTACACCGGTATGGTACTGGCTGAAGACCGTATTGCTCTGGATATCCTGAGCGCAAGAAAAGACGTGGATCCCGATCGGATAGGTTGCGGTGGACTCTCGGGTGGGGGACTCCGTACTGTTTTTTTGGGGGGAATGGATGCACGCATAAAATGTGCCGTATGCGTAGGTTTTATGTCCACCTGGAAAGATTTTCTATTGAACAGATCCTACACCCATACCTGGATGACCTATGCCCCGGGCCTGGCGAACTACCTAGATTTCCCAGAAATTTTTGGACTACGGGTACCCCTTCCTACCATGGTGCAGAGCAATAATCAAGACGGACTATACACCTTGCCCGAAATGAAAAAAGCGGATGACATTCTAGCCGAAGTCTTTGCCAAAGCGGGACATCCCGAAAAGTATAGCGGAAAATTCTATGATGGCGGACATAAGTTTGATGTCCAAATGCAGAACGATGCCTTTGATTGGTTTGATAACTGGTTAAGACAATAAGAGGTTTTCTTATAAATTAGTACCTTGGTTTTAAGGAGCCAGCTGTAGCAAGGGCAAGGTCTTGGGTGAAATGCTATATTGACGCCTTCCTGCATCCTATGTAAAACCCCTTGATTTACTACTAAAATAAAAATAGGCCGCTTCTTTGTTACCTGAGTCTGTCTAGTATTGATATATCATTGTCAGTTATCGAATAACTTTGAACATTGCCTGCAAAACCTGGTGGTTGGTCTGTCTTCTTCCGTGGTGGAGATGTCATGGCCGCACCCTGAGCGGAGTCGAAGGGTCGGACAAGCAAAGAAACCCAAGGTTCATGAATAGCTTGAAATAACAAGTAGAAATCAATGAACTAAATCGGAGATTCACGAAAACCGATGAAAAACAATAGCAATCACTTGAGTAAAATGAAAGAAGATGATGGTATTCCTGGGCCTTATACGTTTGCCTAAACACATCAACTAAGCATGATCCTCAAATTAAACACTGGAAAAATACAGCCATAAAAAAAGCAGCTCCTTTAAGAACTGCTTTTGAATAAGATTAAAAAGAGTTGTGGATTATCCTTTTACCATAACCTTTTCTACAACAATAGATTTTATGCCATCTTTTTCCACCACTTTTCCGGTAACTTCTACCGTTTCAGCAGCGTTTGAAATGGCTTGTTTATAGGCATCGGCGGCGTTGTGGTCTTCCACCAAAAGATAAACCATTCCGTTTTCGCTGAGAATGCCGGCAGGTAATCCTTTATCCAAACAGGCTTGGGCGCATTTTTTGTGGCCTTGTCCCGTAGCTTCTTGCGTAACATAACAAGACATGTCCAAAACTTCTCCTTTTATAGTTTCACTGCTTTGGGCAAAAGCGTTGGATGAGAACATAAAAAGAAAAGCCGTCAATAATAATCCGAAATAAGGAGTTTTTGTATGTTTCATAGTTGATGGTTTTGTTAAACGGTTTACTTCTAAAATTACGATAAAAATGGCAGATATTTGTATGATTGTAAGGAAATTATGGGGCGATTGCTAGAATTGTTTTCAAAAAAATTTTAAAAAAATTCATTAGTTTAGTCCTGATGTAGAGGTATTTGTGGTCTTTTATTATTGAAAGTATTGCTTTTTTTGTACAAGAAATTATGAATCCTAGCTTAAAGATCGTCCTTGTGTTAGTAGTGGTATTCCTGCTTCTCCAAATTCCTATATTTAATCCTGAAAAAAATTATGTGGACGCCGATACCGAGGTGGACATTACGGATAAATATGAGGTGCCCATGAATATCCAAATGGATCTGTATGTGGCCTGCTATGATTGCCATTCCAATTATACCGAAGACTATCCCTGGTATTATAATATACAACCTGTAAGTTGGTGGATGAACAGCCATATTAAGAAGGCCAAACAGGCTTTGAATTTCTCCGAATTTGCCAGCTATCCGCCGAATACTGCAGTCAAGAAATTCGAATCCCTTCATACGGTCATGAAAGAGCAGAGCATGCCGCTTAAATCTTACCTATGGCTGCATGAGGAAGCCAAACTAACGGACAAACAATACCAACAACTTGCCGACTGGGCAAAAGAAATGCAGCAAAAAGTGGAGCAAGAAATGGATTCAACCCAGAATTAATTGAACAAGCCCTGTTTTTTAAAAGGTTCACCATTTGTATGTTAAAAGCTAAGGACTTTTTAAAATGCTAGTTATCTTTTATTTCTGCTAACTCAATATTTAGTTTTTGGTCTCCATAATTCACATAGTTCAACTTTACAAACCCAAATTTTTCATGAAACCAATAGGTTACTTCAGAACGGCCAAGGTCAAAGTTTGATACAGCTTTAACTTTCCAACAGTTTTCCAGTTCTCCGTAGTTTGTTTGTATTGTTTCTATGGATAGTATTTCAAAGGTACTTCTTACTTTCATATGGGACCAATCCCCCCAACCTTCCTGCAATTTTATATCATTGTCCGTCCATTTTTTTCCTACACTCAAAGGAAATTTAATTTGTGGAAATGGAGCTACCTCTGTGAAGTTATATTGGTTAGACCTGAATGGATGCATCCATATTTCTTCCACATTCTCTCTTATTCCTGTACTTACAGTTCGGCTCCATTTATTGTAAACAGCACTTTTGTTGAGTTGATATAAATTAATGCTGTCAATTGACTCCTTATCAAATTCATATTTTACCAGAATCTCGTCTTGTTTTTCAGGATTATGTTCCCATCTCTTCCCTGTTGCCATTAATAAAATACGCTCCTTGGAGATTAATTCATTTGATGCGCTATAGAATGCTGCATCAAAAGCGTAAATTCTACAGGGTTTAAAGACTTCTCTTCTTTTTTCTATCCTTAGAACAGAATCCAATTGAGGAGTCATTTCTCCAATTATGCTTGCTCTATATTCGTACTTTGGCATGGGTTCTGGAGCGCACCTAAAGTCATCACTTTTTTTATTGGTACAACTTCCAAGGAGAAAGACAAAGCCAAAGAATAGGTACAGTTTATATTTCATAGTTGTTTATAGTATGTATGAAAAACAGTACGAGCCTGCCTCGCCGTTAGGCTGGCGTGATGCACACACATGTGGGGCACGAGCGCGACGCTCGCGCCAGCGGGGGAGAATTAGCAACTCACTAGAACGAATCTTTCGGGCTGGTTATTTATGGCATCAATGAAAAAGCATTCAATATCGTTTCTTTAAATTATAGCTAAATCCAAGACCAATGTTATGGACTGATAAAAAATAAAATATTAACTTTAATGAACTGGGTTGTGCATTTAGTTGGACACTTTATATTAACTTGTTTTCTTAAAATATTTTTCAGAATATTTATTCAATAAGCTAGCAATATCCAATTTATGAGTATTTATAAATTCTTGAATTTTTTCATCAGACACAGAACCAATCTCATACTTATTGAATTCTCTAAAAAAACCCCTTACATTATTTCTTAGGTTTCTTAAAGTCCCTCTTCTCATTATTTCAACACTGTGAGTGAAATCAGCGTGATAAGAAACTGTTTTAGTTGGAATTATTAATATGCGTTTGACAGGCGCATCGTTATATTGATTTTTAAACCACCCACAGTGAGTGTTCATTTGACCAATTTCGTGCTTATTTACTTCTTGTCTTTCAGGGTTAACCTCGCTTTTACACTCAAAAATAAAATATTGATTACCTACACCACACCATAAGTTGTCTGGTCCTTTTTTAAATTCTTTGTCAGGTCTTTCACTTAGGAAACCAAGCATTAATCCTAATTCTTTTATAGCTGTCTCGAATTTTTCAGCCGATGTTCCAAATTCTAAATCAGAAAGCACTCCCTCGACAGATAACATCAATTCCTCAAAGTCTTTATGACTTCTTATCCAAACCGCAATTCGTTTAGTTCTATTTTCATTGACATACTCTAGTTTCTTATATGTAATTCCTTCACTTGGTTTTAGAAGTTCATTATTTTTAAGAAATGCACTTTTTTGAAGAACATTGGAATCCGCTTTACTTTGTAAAAACTTGTATCTTGCCATTATTTGAAGATACCACCCTTTCTCGCTATCATCAATACAATGATTGTCGATTATTTTTTGAATTAAATCACTTGCTTTTTCATAATCTCCTGAATAGTTAAGGACAGCTGCTTTTCTTTCTAGTGTTAAAACATCATATATTTTACTTGAGGTAATACTTGGTTGAATTTTGTTCATTTCTTCTTTGTAAAATTCTTTCCAACCTTCATCTCTTTGTAAGCTTTGCTTCATAAGTGACTTTACAACTTTAAACGGCTCTTTATCATCTGTAACTTCATCAGATGCCATTTGGGCTATTTCCATACCAATTTCAATTTGTTTTTTTGTTTGTGGTGAAAAGTATTTATTTGTTCTTGAACTTTTAATGAATTTTATTAAATCTGCACCAATTATTAGTATTAAGCAATAATCTTTCTCACCTCTAACACTTCTTCCTAGACCTTGTTCAATTTTTTGAGCTATTTTAATGTTAATGGAATCGCTATTCATTCTATTTGATTCTTCATATCTATCAGAAAGTGAATAGAAAAAAGGCCTTCCGTCTAATATTAATATTCTACATGTCTCATCTGGTAAATCAATGCCATCATATCTATTAGCGAATACTACAGTCTGCTTGAAATTTCTTTTCTTCAAATGATCCACAACCTTCGAAATTTGATTTGAATCTGGGACAATAGAATTGAGGTTTTTGTACGTTAGAGATTTACTGAAAGAGGAAACTAGTGCAACTACTCCGTAATTTTTTTCAAGTGGTTTAGCGAAGATATTTACCATTTTATCCCTATCTAAACTATCATCTACTAAAGAGGGAATAACAAGCATTTTTTCACCTGACCAAACTTGACTTGGATTGTCTAATGGACTTTTGATTGCATCAGTATTAAACCCAAGTCCTTTTATGAAAAAAGAATCATCTTGAGTAGTAGCCGACATTAATATTCTTTGGCTAGCTTTATAAAAAGATGAGAATTTTTCAATTGGAATATGTATTGGAGTGATTTCGATATTTTGCCCTGAAATAAACGCTTGACAATTTTTAATGCTGTCCTTTACGAAAGGCCAAGAAAACATAATTGATTGTTCTTCACGATATTTAGAAAGTATATGAAGTACTTCTTCTGATTTCTCAATCCAATTCCAATATGGTACTGGTAAAAATGAATTATAATCACCATTTTCTATTTCTAAAAATGTCCCTTCTCCTTGTTCCGGAAGTGCATCTTTAAAAAGTTCTAGTATTTCTTTATATGCAGAGTGTTCACTTTCTAGGTTAATAGTAAATGTATTTCTTATTGAATCAATACAGGCATGGGAATCATCTAAAATAACATTCTCAACAGGGATAAATTCATTTCCCAATCCGAATATAGTTTTACCGTTAAAAACTTTCTGAACGTGTGTTATCAGTATTTTGTCACCATCAATAAATTCATTGGGTAATGAGTTGTCATCTCCAATCGTACAATAACTGATACCAAATTTCTTCGCATCTCTTCTTACCTGTTGAACAAGATAAATGTTTGGACAAATAAATAAACAAGGACCTTCTCCAGAATTAATTTTAGATTGAAGAATTAGAAGTCCTATTAGAGTTTTACCTTCTCCAGTATGCAACTTGATAATTAAATCCTTCTCGTTTTTACGCGATTCAAACCACTCAGAAAGGATTTTATGTTGAGCCGGTCTCAAAGGACCTGCAATGCTTCTTCTATCCAAAGAATCATATATTTCTATTGGATTAGTTTTCTTTTCAATTTCAGACTTATTAAGTCTTTTTCTAAAATCTACCATAATTTTATAAATTGGGTCCAACGTTTTGTGCATGGCGTCGCAGCATCGTGAAGGGTGCTATGCACTATTTTGGGGACCTTTAATTTTCCTTAATTCTAGCTAACAGCCCAGGCAATTCATCATGATCTTCATACCATATTATAGTGACGCCAAGCTCCTTCATTATTTCCTCATTTAAAGAATGATGGGTATGAAGGAATTTCAAAGCACCCTTTGTGTTTTTAATTGCTTTAACATCTCGGTTTATCTTTTTGCTTTTTTTATAGCAAAATTCTTGGTCCGAAATTCTTTTTATAAATGCAAAATGTTGTGTTCTTTCTGTGTTTCTGGATGAAATATCGAGTAGTCTCCTGAGATTTGGATCAGACATGGATAATCCAATCATAATACAGATATTGTTTTTTAAGTTATTCAGTTGCACTAAGTTGGACCAATGATATGATTCTAAATAAATTTGATGATATCCTTCTTCAGAAAACACTAGCGTACTTTGGTCAAGTCCATCATAGCCATTGTCATTCTCAGGTAAAAAACCATGTACATGAAACACAGGTAGTTCGTCATTGCTATATGTATCCTGTTCATTATAAATACTATGTGAATCAATAGAGCGTCTTTTAAATTCACGTTCAATTAAGTCATCGAAATTATATGTTATCAATGATTTGATTTTTGACCCTGTCATTTTGGGTGTGCAAAGAGCCCCTATCGATTTTATTAGTAGTGATTCTAAAGAATATCTAGTATCCCTTAACTTATACAAACTTTTAGTAATTGCTTTGTGGAATTCTTTAGATTCTTTTATATCTCTTGAGAAGCCTTTTCTGATATATCGAGCAGCCATTAAAGATGTAGGTTCATCAATGGTGTTTAAACGTTCAACTATCTCTGAAATATCATTTTCAGAAATATTGGTATCTGAATCAAATTCTTTAGTGAGAAAACTAACAAATAATGAATTTAAAAGCTTATTCCAATTTGGCATTCCAGCACTACTTGAAACACCCGCACCAAGGAATAGACTTATTTGTCCCTTGGAATATTCGTACTTTAATTGGTCAAGCTTAATTTCTCGTTCCTTTTTCCAATCCTTAGGTTCCTTACTAATTGTTGATTCTAGTCGAAGAGAAAATAGATTATTTGCTATTTGAGAAGCTTTCTTTCTATGCTTACTAACAATTTTATTTAATTCTTCAGGTCCAAGAAATGATATATTAAAATCAATCTCTGGATCCGATTGGAATGTTTTGATTTTTTCAAAAGTTCGAGATTGGATTTGTCGTGCTGTGATAATAATTAGATTGTCTATTTTGTTTGAGTTTTTCAACCCTAAAGGAGCTCTAATTATTCTCTCATGTATTATTCTAGTCGGGAATCTGTTTATATCGTATTTTATCTCAATGAGTGACCGCCCGTTAAAAGAATCAAAGCCCTCAGGAGCCAACGCGTCTCCAAAAGCTCCACGTTCTCCAATAATTTCAAATTTTTTCCCTTGTTCTTCAATATGAAAATTCAATAGGTTCAAAATGAAGGTTTCAAATGAATAGAATCCCCGTGGACCTGTAAAATCGAATTTTGATAATATTTCGTCTATTAGCATGAAATGGTTTTATTTTTATTGGGCAAAACGTAGGCATACGCAACTACTACATTTATATCCTTATATTAAACTACAAGCTCACTATACAGTACCTAAATACATGTTAGTGTCCTATAATTCTTATTAATCCAGTAAAATTTTCTGTGTTGGGCAGCGGGGGGAGTACTACAACCAGGGATTTGTTTATAACCTTCTAAGTTAGCAAATATTGGTTTTGGTATTTTGCAAATCGATGAAGTCCAAATATATCCGTTGTATGGTATTTCTTGGTGGTCCTGGGGGTGGGGTTGGTACCGCCAACACAATCAAATTTTTGGGGAGTATTGTTTACTGTATCTTACAAGGTCCAAAAGATTTAATACTACTATTCGTATACCAAATCAAACTCTAACGGATCGGCCGAATAGGTTTCATCATTTTTTATGACGCTGAATTGTATTTCATAGGCTCCTTCCGGTAATAGATCTTTTGGAAAGATCACCCATAATACGCTGCCTCTATGAAATAAATTTTCAACAGGTATATCAATGACTGTTCTGAATCCATCTTTACAACCGTTGGTAAAGGAACTACTATTTATATCGAACTCGCTAAGGGTCATGATAGGAGTTGATACTGAAGGGTTTTGAACACTACTAATTTTTACCCGATAATTATCAGGGCCATTTGGAGTACTCGGAGGATTCAAAGGATCCCAAAATAATCCTTTAAAGGCTAACCGAGTTCTTTGTAAGTCCTCACAATCAATTACTTGTTGAACGATTAATGAATCGATTTTTGGTTGGTTGTTATAGATTTGAAAATTTTGCTGCAGAATATCGTTGTTGTAATAGTCGTTCAATTTAAAATGTAACGGTAAATCAAGGCTTTCAGTTAAGATATCATTTTCTTGGAAGAGTATTGAGCTATTTGAATCTAAGCTTATTAAAATTGAATCTTTGGAAAGGGTTGTATATTTCAAATCAAGAGTATCTCCTCCGTGTTCAACAAAAAAATAAGGTGTTGCATCCAATTCTCTAAAGTCTGTATCCTCAGCGTTGTCGGTCAAATATAAATGAGCTTCATGGAGACGGTATTTACGGACAGAAAATTTAAAAGGTAAGGTGGTAACAGTTTTCTCAAGACCTTCTTTGGTTATATTTTCTATACTAAAAACAGGTTTGACGATATATTTTGTTGCTTTTTCAAGTCCCTCCAAAAGATGTGTCCGCTGAACAACTTCATCCGTAATGTCTTTTTTGGACCATTCAAGATCTGTTGCCTTTTTATACCAGATTTCTCTAATTATTTTACCTCCAGTTCCACTAACTGATGTTGAAACATATTCGAGTTCCATGGATGTTGGTGTTATTTCTCCAATATCATACGAGAAACCTTGAAGATTAATAGTAGGTTCTGGCGGTATTGTATTGGATTCATCCTTACTACAGGCCAAAAAAAAAGTTGAAGCAAATAGGGTAATAAAAAGTTTCTTCATATTATTTTTAATGGTAACAATTTGTTGATATTGTTCACTTTAGGGATTGTTTGGCAAGGGTTTGTGTATAAATGATTGCGTACATTTCCAACGTAAATTGTCCACCTGCTTATGAATATAATTTATACATATAATTGTGTGCAGTTTTATCTATTTCAAAAAACTATTGCCATTCCAAATCCATTTTTTGCCGGTTGGATTTCAAATGTAGTTTTTTTCTCTAGACCTTGATTATATTTCAGAATGGACTTCTTTTTCTGTAAATTACTTAAAAAGTTAAAGGCCAATACCGCAGCAAAAGAACCCGTTACTCCGATTGTTGTTATTGTATTGTTACTTTCATTTTCAAACGGTTTGTTGTCTGAGACTTCCCAAACGAAAAATCCAATTTCAGATGCAAGGGCTACTAAAGTTAAAGTACTGAATGTCTTAGACCTGTTCCAATGGGTAAGCGCTTCTTGATTGGTCTCCATTAAATTTTTCAACTCTTTTTTGGTTATCCGGGTGTCATCTTGATAGTATTGGTAATCAAAAAATCCAGAAAACATTGTAATCTCTTGCGCTTTGATTTCGATTTGTGAGAGGCAGAATATCAAACATAGCGATAGAAGTCTTTTCATTTTTATAAATATTTGAGTTATTCTTAAATTGAATATAACAATTTAGTTAGAGGTATCAACGAAATGCCCATTTTACAAACTACAATCTCACTAACCGGTACCTAAATACATCCTAATGTCCTATAATTCCCATTAATCCAATAAAATTTTCTGTGTTGGGCAGCGGGGGGAGTACTACAACCAAGAGTTTGTTTCTAACCTTCTAAGTTAGCAAATATTGGTTTTGGTATTTGCTTAATCGATGAAGTACGGGATTATCCGACAAACGGGTGGAACGAGTTGAAAGTTATAATGTTGAAAGTTTTAAAGTTTGCACGCCTAGGACGTATCCGATGAAAAAGGGGCCAGACTTGGAAGTGGGGAAGTAGAGGAGGGCTCAACGTTGGGAGACTTTGCTTAGCGGGTATGTGACCCGTAGCTTTAGCTAATTAATACTTTGTTCAAGATAGTTTCGCATAAATGATGAGTTTCCCAAATATCCTCTATTGATTCAGGGTTATAGTTTCTTTCTTCCAAAACATTAATCCAATCTTCAATCATATGTACAAATCCTCGTTTGTATAAAGTAGATTCCCAATCACCAAACTTCAACGTATTTTCTTCTTCTTTTGTAAAATGGGTACCAGAATTTAAATTATTGATTACCCATTTATTCCCCACTGAAAAAAAATCGATCTTTTCTTCAGTAATACCACTAATTCTATTCATTCCTCCAAGTAGTAGCGTTTCCCCTTGTTGCCATTGGACCTGAATATTTTCTAGCTTTTCGTCTTTAACTCTTGAAACAACATTTATATTCCGAATTGGCCCTTTACCTAAAAAACGAAGACTATCAATTACATGGATGAAATCATCAAAAATAAAAATTCGCGGATTGCCTGCTAGGTCAACCCGATTCTTTTGCCACGATATTTGAATAGGGTTCGGTACTTCTGATAATGTTTTTATTAGAGGAGCAAACCTTCTGTTAAATCCTAGATACAGGGGTAATTTATTTTTAGAGGCTATATCCAATATCCTTTCGGATTCTCCCAGTGAATAGCTCAAGGGCTTGTCTACAAAAACTGGAATTTTAGCTTCCAACAATTTTGGTATAATAAGTACATGACTTTCAGTTGAACTGTGAACCATTGCTGCATCTGGTTTTGAGAGTATTAGTTCATCCAAACTTGAGCAGGTTTTATGTATTCTATATTCATTGGAAAGTTTGTTTAAAGTATAATTATTTCTTGTACAAAGAATTGGATCTACTTTGGAATGATTTGCTAAAATTGGTAAATAGGCTTTTTGGGCAATCCTCCCTAATCCAATTAATGCGATTTTAATTTTGGGCTTATTTGACATATAATGAATCTAAGGAATTTAAATTGGATTATACATTAGCGGTGGTATTTGGTTTAATTATTTTGGATAAGGTATTCGAATATGAATCCTGGTAGTTAGCATGTTGTTTGCCTATTTGGGCAAAAGAAAGTTGGAGCGGGTCGGTGCCGACCCTTTAAACTGACCCATCATAGTGGGCCATGGTAGCAAAAACAGGCTTGAAATTATGAACGTAAATAAATATATTTTCATAAATGTATTATTAATAGTTGCACGCTACCTAATTCCATTTCGCTTCGGACCAGGCAAGTTTGATTGTTTGGCAAAACCAATGCAAACGCAGTTATAGGTACATCCAAATATTCTATCTTTAGTAAAAGTAAACCAATAAATACTAAATTGTTCAAAGAGAAGATAATCTTCATCCGAGCCGTCTAAATATTTTATTTCGATAACTTATTGGTCATCAACTTGTTCACTATAAAGTATTATATTTGGTTAGCAGCAGACTTACAAAGAAATGGCATATACCAAAAAGTTGAACCAAAGTTATATCTATTCTGGCCTTAACCTATCCAGAAAGATTGGGTCTGGAATAACAATGACACCCTTAATGGAACATAAGCTGAACGAATGAGGAATTTTGCTTTTGAGAGTTTGCGCTTATTTGATATTGATCGTTGGAAAATCGGTTATGTAAAGACCAGGGTGGACCAAGAAAATTTACTATAAAGAGGCTGTTACCGGTCAATGGAAGCTGTTGGCCCATGGAGCGGTTGCTAATTGTAATTAAAACTGGGATTATTGCTGGCCTGTTCCCCGGTGCAAAATGAATATTAATGTTATTACCCAGGATCTGGGCTATTTAAATTAAAAATTATGTCTAAAAAAGGTATTGTTTCATTAGAAGGTTCTGACCGAAGATCCTTCATAAAAAAGGCGGGGGCGGCTACACTTTTCAGTGCAGCGACCCTAAACTCTGGTTTTGCAAATCCATTCCTTACTCAGAATAAAGTATTAAAGGTTGGCTTGATAGGTTGTGGTGGTAGAGGTACGGGTGCGGCCGCACAGGCACTAAGTGCAGACCCTGATACAGTGCTGCATGCTATGGCCGATATTTTTGAGGATAGATTGACCAGTTCTTTGGAATTGTTGAAGAAAGAACATGGGCAACGAGCAGATGTGAAGCAAGAAATGCAATTTGTTGGTTTTGACGCTTATCAGAAATTAATTGATTCCGGTGTAGATGTTGTGCTTTTGGCCGAGCCCCCGGGATTTAGGCCAAAACACTTAAGCGCGGCCATAGACGCCGGCAAACATGTGTTCTATGAAAAACCCGTTGCCGTGGATGCACCTGGGATACGCAAAGTCTTGGGAGCTGCAAAAAGAGCCAAAGAAAAGAATCTTTCCATAGTTTCTGGCCTCTGTTTTAGATATGATTTACCAAAACAGGCCCTTTTTGGAAAAGTATTGGGTGGAGATATAGGGGAAATAAAATCTATTTCCTCAGTTAGAAATGGGGGTGAACTTTGGCATAAAGAACGCCAATCGGATTGGAACGATATGCAATATAAAATGCGCAACTGGTATTATTACAATTGGCTGAGCGGGGATTTTATTGTAGAAATGTTCGTTCATAGTACAGACATGATTTCCTGGGCCATGGGAGAAAGAATGCCATTGAGTGCAACCGGGGTAGGTGGTAGGCAGTGGCGTACGGATAAAAAGTACGGCAATATTTATGACCACTTTGCAGTAGAATTTGATTATGGGGGTGGTTTAAAAGGAAATGTTTCCACAAGGCAACTGAGTGGAGGTTCGTCCAGAAACTCTGTAGAGGTCGCCGGTACAACAGGAAATGCATTTTATCAGGGAAATAGGCACGAGATTTGGGGCAAAAATGAATGGAAGTATGAAGGGGAGTCAAACGACATGTACCAAAGTGAGCACGACGGATTATTCAAATCCATTCGTATGGGAAGTGCTATAAACGATGGGGAAATGGCCGCCAATAGTACCTTGATGGCTATAATGGCTAGGGATGCTGCTTATTCCGGACAAACGATCAGTTGGGAAGAGGCAATGAACTCCAACGTATCCCTTGGTCCCGAGAATGATGAGTACAGTTGGGATTTAAAATATGATGGTCCAGGAATAGCGGTTCCGGGCATCACCAAAATGGTCTAATTATAGATTTAGCAATTTAGAGTTGAAGAGTCCTTAAAATTGCTATTTTTAGGGGAATGCTTTATTCTGCTGTAACCTAAAACTACCTTCGGTAATCTGTTAAACAGCCATTTTATTTTGATAAATAATTGAACCATAAAAACATGAAGAAAATTTCGATTAATAGAAAATTTGCCCTTTTATCGGTATTGTTAATTATAATGATTGCTTACCAGGCCGAGGCGCAGAACGAAGCATTTGAATTTGAATTTGGCGAGGAGGATACCTGGGAGAATTTGATTTCTGGGAAGTCGCTGGAAGCATCTACCATTAAATGGGTCAATGTGAATACCGTTAAAGAGGGTTGGACCGTGGGTGCAGATGGGGTATTGGTAAACTTGGGCCATCCAATTGGGGTAGTAAGATCGGAGAAACAATATGAAAACTTTATTCTTCACGTAGAATGGCGACATATGGAAGCTGGGGGCAATTCTGGAATATTTGCATGGAGCGGTGCCGATCCAAAGGGGAAATCCCCATTGCCGGACGGTGTGGAAATCCAGATGTTGGAATTGGACTGGGTAAACATAAATGCAAAAGATGGTGTTCAGCAACCCATAGCCTATGTTCATGGGGAAGTTTGGGGTGTAGGGGGAGTAGTGACCCTACCGGATAATCCACGAGGGGAAAGAAGTAAGTCCGTAGAGAATAGATGTAAGGGAAAGGGAGAATGGAATACCTATGACGTAGTATGTGTAGATGGGGTCATTAAACTTTCTGTTAACGGCAAATTTGTGAATGGTATTTCTAAATCCACTCAAAAGAAAGGTTATTTCTGTCTAGAATCTGAAGGTGCGGAGATTCATTTCAGGAATTTAAAAGTAATAGAATTACCGCCAGGGGTAACTAGTGCTGAGCAGATAGCTCCTCTGCTTAATAAATAGTTGTGAATCCTATGGATGAGTAACAACAAGTCTGATTCTAAAAGGTGAGGTTTTCCGTTGTTTCCAAAACCTATTCAGTTTTACCCTTAGAATTCATTGCATAAAATAATATAACCAACCAACCCACCTCCATGAATAACTCAGTAAGATTACGTTTATCCGTTCTAATGCTATTGGAGTATTTTATATGGGGAGCGTGGTATGTTACCATGGGCACCTATCTGATGTCCTCATTGGAGGTAAATGCAACACAAGTGGGGGCGGCATATGCAAACCTTTCCATAGCTGCCATTATTTCTCCTTTTTTCGTTGGTCTGGTTGCTGACCGATTTTTCTCAGCACAAAAGGTATTGGGAACATTACATTTAATGGGTGCTGCCACCTTATATTATATAAGTACCGTGGAGCATTTTCAAATTTTTTGGTGGTTGATTTTGCTATACACATTGTTGTATATGCCTACGATGTCCTTGGTTAACTCCATTTCCTTTTCACAAATGGAGGATCCCGATAAGGAATTTCCACGGATTAGGGTTTTAGGAACCTTGGGCTGGATAGCAGCGGGACTTTTAATAGGGTTTATGGAGTTGGAGACTTCTTATATGACCTTCCGCATTGCAGCCTATTGTTCTTTGTTGCTTGGTATTTTAAGCTTCTTCTTGCCAAGTACCCCGCCTACCGGTAAAAGCGCAAGTATTTCTGCCATATTGGGACTAGATGCCTTGGTTTTATTTAAGAAAAGGTCGTTTGTTGTTTTTTTTGTCAGCTCTATTCTAGTTTGTATCCCATTGGCTTTTTATTACAATTTTGCCAATCCTTTTCTGAATGACGTAGGGATGGAAAATGCTGCCGCTAAAATGACTTTGGGGCAGGTTTCCGAACTTTTATTCATGTTATTGATGCCCCTTGCTTTTAGAAGGCTCGGAATTAAAAAAATGATGCTGATAGGTATTTTTGCCTGGGTAGTACGTTATCTTTTATTTGCTTATGGGGATATAGGTCCAGGAATTTGGATGTTATATTTTGGAATTATATTACATGGTGTATGTTATGATTTCTTTTTTGTTTCCGGTCAGATCTATATTGATAAGAAGTCCAAACCCTCCTTTCGAAATTCCGCCCAGGGGCTTATCACTTTTGCAACTTATGGGGTGGGAATGTTTATTGGCTCATTTGTCTCAGGAGCAGTAACCGATAATTTTCTCGTCGACATTAATGGCATATTGAGCTATCAATGGGAATCCATTTGGCTGGTTCCAGCAATAATTGCTTTATTGGTGGGTTTGTTATTCATGTTTTTCTTCAGGGAAAAACTTGTAGGAACTTTAAAAGTAGACAACAAGATGCCGCACATTTTACCTAATACGGACAAGAGGGGTCAAAAGGATGTGGTGGGCGATTTGGCCGATAGCGCTGATCCAAAAACAGAAAGATAATTCCCTAAAATAACGTGAGTTCGATATGTATTTTATTTAAAATCAGTTG
>TARA_R110002020_G_scaffold22944_4_pt1 | contig 20314 bp, 17 predicted proteins | sample TARA_R110002020 | Tara Oceans TARA_R110002020 (sample SAMEA4396489) | marine metagenome | biome: Westerlies Biome; feature: [MES] marine water layer (ENVO:01000295) within the mesopelagic zone...; material: water (ENVO:00002006), including particulate matter (ENVO:01000060) such...
GCCAACAAACCAATATAAATGTACTTCCAAACGATGTAAAAACAGCCCTAAAACCCTTGTAAATCAACCCTTAAAATTTTCTTATTTAGATTTAATATAAATAATTTGCTCAATTCAAATCTTAAAGATATTTTTGTCGCCGAACAATTATTTATTATTAGTCTAAATAAGAATAAATGAAAAACCAACTGACATTACTACTTCTCCTTTGCCTAAATTCCTTGGCATTTTCACAAAAGGCAACCGTTAGCGGAACCATAAAGGACAACACCGAAACGCCTCTATTTGGGGTGAATATCGTTATAAAGAATTCCCAAATTGGGACGCAGAGCGATGAAAAAGGACACTTTATAATCGCCAATCTTGACGAAGGCGCACATACCCTGTCCATTTCCTATCTTGGTTTTAGAACCAGGGACATCCCATTTACCGTTACCAACGGAAAAGCACAGGATCTTGGTGATTTGATCCTATATGAAGGAAACGAAATACTCACCGAGGTAATCGTTGAAGGGGAACGCATCAATAAATTTTCGAGAAAGAAAACGGCCTACGTATCCAAGCTCCCACTAAAGGACATTGAGAATACCCAGGTTTACAATACAATTACCACCGATCTTTTAGAATCTCAAATAGTGACCAACTTTGACGATGCCCTTAAAAATGCCGCCGGAGTGGAAAACTTATGGACCTCCACCGGTAGGGGCGGTGATGGGGCCGGATACTATTCCATGCGGGGATTCTCTGTACAACCACAACTGGTAAACGGCCTACCAGGTTTAACCAACGGTACTATAAATCCGGCAAATATTGAACGGATAGAAGTCTTAAAAGGACCTTCCGCAACCTTGTTCGGCAATGCGGTAAGCTCCTATGGCGGTCTCATAAATGTGGTTACCAAAAAACCCTATGCAGGTAGCGGGGGAGAACTTTCCTTTACTTCCGGTACTTACGGACTAAATCAGATTACCGGCGATTTCAATACGGCACTGAATAAAAGTGAAAACCTATATTTTAGGCTCAACACCTCCTACTCCACCGAACAGAGTTTTCAGGATGCCGGCTTTAGAAAATCCTTTTTCGTAGCCCCTTCCCTATCCTACAAGGTAAATAACAAATTATCCTTCTCCTTCTATGGCGAAATTACACAGGCGGAACAGACCAATCCTACCTTTTTGTTCCTAAACAGAGGTGCCCCAACGGAAGCCCAAAATCTTGGGGAACTGGGTTACAACAACAAACTGTCCTTTACCAGCAATGACCTTACCCTGGAAAATCCGACCCAGAACTACAGGATAGAAATGGACTATAAATTATCGGACACTTGGCAATCCCAGACTTTGCTTTCAAAAAGTTCCACTTCTACCAAGGGCTACTATTCCTATCTGTACGACTATGGCATCTTAGGGAACGATACCTTTACAAGGTTCATCAACAAACAAAATGCCAATACCCAAACCACGGATATCCAGCAAAATTTTATAGGTGATTTCAAAATTGCCTCCCTTAGGAACCGAGTGGTAATTGGTTTGGATTATTTCAATGCTACGGAAACCAACAATAGTACCGGCTATGCATTCTATGGAAATGTAACTCCCGAAGGCGGCTCCAATGGGGACAATCCTTTTACCGCTGATGTGGAAACCGACTCCTATGCCCTCTCCACGGCAGCAGTAGATGCCGTTTTGGCCTCACAGGCCGTAGGGAACATTAAATCCAAATATCACATTTATAGTCTCTATGCTTCGGATGTACTAAATCTTACCAATAAGCTATCGGCAATGCTGGGCCTTCGTGTAGATCGCTTTGATAACGAAGGCAATTTGGCCAATACGGATGACGATTATGACCAAACCACCTTGTCCCCTAAGTTTGGATTACTATACCAGCCCCTATTGGATCAACTTTCTATCTTCGCCAATTACCAAAACGGTTTCACCAACGTTGCCCCCCAATTGGTAGGAGATCCGGATGCGGGACCGCAGACTCTGGAAACCTTTGATCCTGAACAGGCCAATCAATTGGAGTTTGGGATTAAGACCAATCTCTTCAATAATAGATTAAACGCAACCATTAGCTACTACGACATAAAGGTGAAGGACCGTGTAATTACCGACCCCTCATCGCCCTTTAACAAAATTCAGGGAGGAGAAGTGGAAAGTTCAGGTTTTGAAATTGAAATCAATGCCAACCCTGTTAAAGGTTTGAACCTACGGGCCGGCTTTAGCAATAACGATAGCGAAACCACCAAATCTGACAATACCGAAATTTTGAATCGCAGACCCTTGGAGGCCGGTCCCGAAACGCAATATAATTTTTGGGCGAACTATGAATTGCAGGAGGGTATGTTGGACGGTTTTGGAATGGGACTAGGGTTTAATGGGGCAAGTGAGCGCTTTGCCATAAACTATGCCTCCACTGGAGAATTTATCCTACCCAGCTATACCATTGCCAATGCCTCACTTTATTACCAAGCCAACAAATATCGCATTGGCCTAAAGCTGAATAATGCCTTTAACAAAGAATATTACAAAGGCTGGACCACGATAAACCCACAGGCACCTAGGGTGCTATTGGCCAATTTCACCTATAAGTTTTAAGCAAAAAATATAGATTTTCAACATCGTACAAATGAACCTCAGAAAAATCATCTTCGAACTTCATAAAATTTTAGGACTTACCACTGGTATCGTCGTGTTTATTGTAGCGATTACCGGCTGTTGCTGGGCCTTTAGGGATGAGATTGAAAGTCTATATGACGACTATAAAAATAAGCCCCCAAAACAAGCCTATTCTTACCCCTACTGAGGCCAAAATGTACGCTATGGAAGTTTTCCCCAATAACCATGTACACGGTACCCTGTTTAAAAAAGCGGATGATGCCATTGAGGTAATTTTTTACGACCCCGAACCAGAATTTTACCAAAGCGTTTTTTTAAACCCCTATACTGGTAAGGTGATACAGGTAGATGATCATTTATCCGGGTTTTTTGCATTTATCTTAAAAGGCCATATGCGCCTATGGTTGCCAAAAGAAATTGGGGAACAAGTGGTAGGTGCATCCATCCTCATTTTTATGGTGATAATCCTTTCCGGTATCTTTCTGTGGATACCAAAAAAACGTAAAAACCTTAAACAACGCTTAGGGTTCAACTGGAAGGATACTACACGCTGGAAACGCAAAAACTTTGATCTTCATACCGTTATTGGTTTTTACATCTGTTCCCTAGCGCTGATCCTGGCCTTTACAGGCTCGGTAATGTCCTATAATTGGATGAAGTATGTATTGTATAAATCTTTGGGAGGGGACAAGGAAGCTGCATTTATTATTCCGGAAAATATTGGTACAGCCAATATAAACGATGATGTAAAACCCATGGATCTATTAATTCCGAAACTATGGGCGGCATCGCCCAATGCAGAAAGTTTTGAACTGCATTACCCCAAATCAGAGGACGAAAGTATTTACGTGGAAGTTTCCAATAGCTCTGGATTATATTACGATTCTGACTTTCGTTTTTTTGACCAACATACCCTGGAGGAAATAGAGACTCCCGGTATATATGGCAAATACGAAGATGCCAAGGTAGCGGACAAAATACTACGGATGAACTACGATATCCATATTGGGGCCATAGGGGGCATTGCAGGAAAAATAATTGCCTTTTTGGTGAGCCTGCTAACCGCCAGTCTGCCCGTTACCGGTATTTTGCTTTGGTATGGTAGGACCTATAAAAAGAAGCATAAAAAATTGGCCGAAGTAGAGCTTTAGCAAATTAACATACTAAGGTAATCCCGTTTAACATAGGGAAGTATTTGGATTGAAGTTCAACTCCTTTTTACAGTACCAACCCCGAGGCTATTCCTCGGGGTTTTAAATTATATATGCTCCAATATGGTTTATGCACTCCAGTTTTGCAAATAATTGAATTAACTGAAACTGCAGAATTCCACGCTATTGCCTATGGCATAAATATCTCAAAACCTATATATCCTTTGTATTGAAAAAAATTGTATTTTAACTTCGGTTAAATACCTGAAGCACAAAAGCCTATAGGGTATTTTCACTAATTTATTTAAGGGATGTTGTTTATCCCAATGTTGACTTAAATATTTAGGAAATTATATGAAATTGAGTCTTAAATTCCTTCCCCTAAAAGATTTGTTCTATTCCATTTTTCCAACAGTAGGCACCTATGGCGGCTATATACAGGGAATAGCGCCAACCTTATTTCCCAATATATGGATTGCCGTGGGCATAGGGCTCCTAGCCTCAGTAATTCTGGCTGTTGTGTTTTACAAGGAAAATGTAAAAGCCTATAAAAAGTCATTGGCCGAAATACTTGCCACGGGCTATTTTATGAATTTTACCGGTCGCTTTGGAAAACTTCTTAAAACCAAAACCCCTATTCATTTTTCTTTTCCGGACGATAAAATAAGGACCTTTACTGCAAATCAAATTACCGTTGAAGTAGGAATGCCGACCAGCCTCAAATCATTGACCGAATATGCAGAGATGGTTGAAAATAAATATGAAATTGTCTATGTGCGTGAAGCCACCTACAGTGAGCCTTTTTGGTTACGGGCACAATTGGACGACAATAGACTAATTATCCATGAATTCCCAAGAACCTTATTCTCCCTCTCCAGGTATTTAAAAGATGATTTTTTAGATCAGCAGCTGGCAGAAAAAAATTCCAAAAAAATATATGCGTTCTTCCAGGATAAGATCGATCAATTAAGAATAGAATATTCCAGTGAAATTTCAAATGACAAATTGAAGTTTATCACGGTATAAGTATATTTATAGTTAGGTAATATGCCACGGGCAATAAATGGCCATTATACCCTACGATTGCCAGAAAAATAAATAAGTAGCATAGAATCAAATGTCGAACATTGATCGGCCTAATATAAATGGCTTTGGGAATGAAAAAAAAGGAGAATGATATAAGACCCATTATTTTAGAAGCCGGGGAAGGCAGAACTTACCGCTGTGGTAACATGACGGCCATTTTTAAGGCGGATGAACAGGAAACCGATGAAAAATACAGTGTCTCAGAATGGTGGTTGGAGCCCAATTCCATGGGCCCCGGGGCGCACCAGCACCAGGACAATGACGAAGTATTTTACGTTCTGGAGGGATGCTGTTCCTTTTTAATAGGGGATCAATGGACAGAGGCAGATAAGGGAACCTTTTTACGGATTCCGGCCAAAACCATGCATGACTTTGCCAACAGGACGGATCAAAAAACCGGCATCTTAAATTTCTATATCCCGGGAGGTTTTGAACGAAATATGCCAGCAATAGTAAAATGGTTTAAAGACAATCCAAATTCCTGAGAAATGAACAGCATAACTGTAGAAGCCCAAATGATGATCAGAAAACCCGTGGAAGAGGTTTTTAAGGCCTTTATGGACCCCAACATAACCACACAATTTTGGTTTACAAAATCTAGTGGCCCCCTCAAAAAAGGGAAAACCGTTACTTGGGAATGGGAAATGTATGGCGCCGTGGCAGAAGTACTCACTAAAGATATTGTCCCCAACAAATTAATTGCAACCCAATGGGGCAATCCTGCCACTCAGGTGGACTACGAATTTACCTCGCTTACACCCCAGAACACCTATGTAACCATAAAAAATTATGGTTTTACGGAAACAGGGGAAGAGCTGCATAAAACCCTAATGAACAACACTGGTGGATTCACCACTGTTTTAGACGGATTAAAGGCCTATTTGGAGCATGGCATACAGCTCAACCTCATTGCAGACAAGTTCCCACAGAACCTAAAGCAATAAACAAGATTTCACTGGCACAGACCGTGTTAATTAAAACACAGAGCCAAACTAACAGTAAGTTTGTACAATATAATTTTAGATGAAAAATCCTATTGAAATAAAGATGGCCAAAACGGCAACCGACTTCGAACATGCCAAAAAATTAATTTTGGAATATGTAGCCTGGTTGGGCATTGATCTGTCTTTTCAAAATTTTGATAAGGAAATGGAGGGCCTGCCCGAAATGTACAATTATGAGGATGGCGGATTATTTATTGCCTATATAAACGAGGAGGCTGTTGGCATAGCCGGAATCCGAAGGTTTAATAAGAACGATGGAGAAATAAAACGTATGTTCGTACAACCCAACAGCAGGGGTTTGGGCATAGGACAACTACTACTCAACCATTGTATTGAAAAAGCCAGAAAACTTAACTACGACACCATAAAACTGGACACTGCAGATTTTATGAAATCGGCCATTAAACTGTATACCGATAATGGTTTTGTGGAAATAGGGGCTTACCGCCACAATCCACATGAATCTGCACGGTACTATGAACTAAGCCTAAAAAAGTAGATATCCCCTATTGGGGTACTTCATAAAACACCTAAACTAGACAACATCATTCTTCCTTACAGAGTAATGTTGCACTATTTTCAATAATTATTTTTTATTGTTAGGAATCCTTACTATATTTGTTGGGCAATAGTGCAATAACCTAAATACAAGAAAAATGAAAAAATCGGTTTTTTATCACGCAGGATGTCCCGTATGCGTTAGTGCGGAACATGACATTTTAGAATTAGTGGGTCGGGATAATGTGGAAATAGTACACTTCGGCCAAAACAAATCACGTATCCCCGAAGCGGAAAAAGCAGGTGTTAAGTCGGTCCCTGCCCTTCTTACACCCAATGGAAATGTACTGCACATCAACTTTGGAGCTTCCATGGCCGATGTAAAAGGTTAAATTTTTTAATCTAAACTGTTAGGAATCCTAATAAATTGTATTTTATAATGAGCGCCATGAAAATATCGGTTTGGGACACTTATGTGGCCCGGGAAGACGGCAAGACCATGCACTTCGATATACTGGTACCCCATAATTTGAAGGACAAGAATATCATTTTTGATTATGGTCGTGAATTTCTATCCACAAAGCCATTCAAAACCAATGGACTATCCACCAAGGCCTGTACCTACTGCCATATGGAAATGGCCAGCGATACCATATCGGAAGCCATAAATAGAATGGGGTATTTTATCTTAGAAATGGAAAATTGTGAATAATTTGATTAGGATAACTAACTTTGCCTGTCGGGCAATTCCCGGCAGGCTTTTTATATGGACAAAAGTATTTTTAACCCAGACCATCAAGAAACGGACGTTTCCAGCAAAATCATAGCTGGACTAGAGCGTATTTCCGAAGCATTCAAAGTCCTGCTTTGGGATAAGGCCAAATTGTTGGGCTTAAGTCCCATCCAAATCCAAATCCTAATTTTCATTGCCTACCATAAAACCGAATTCTGCAATGTGAGCCACTTGGCCAAGGAATTCAACATAACCAAGCCCACCATTAGCGATGCCATAAGGGTCTTGGACAAAAAAGGACTTATTACCAAAGAATATTCTTCCAGCGATAGTAGAAGCTACTCCATTGGTCTCTCTGAAGCAGGGACAGAGACCATAGGTCAAATTTCCGATTTTGCCAATCCCCTCAAGATGCAGCTCAATGCCGTTGGGAGTTCCGAGTTGGAATCGCTATTTGGCACCTTGAGCAAGCTCATCTATCAACTGAACACAAGTGGGATCCTTAGTGTACAAAGAACCTGCTATGGCTGTAAATTCTACAGTAAAAAAAGTGACCAGGATTATTGCAACTTGCTCAACAAAGAATTGCTCAATAAGGACATCCGATTGGACTGTCCAGAATTTGAAGTAAGACACGCTCAATAAAGCCCATAGGACAACTCAGCTGTCCATATCCGAGAACTGTTTTTCACTAAAGTCGCATCCGCAGTATAACTTTCATCTTCAATCTTGGGAGAGTTATTAAGTTTTTGGATATTTACGACATCAATATTACATGTAAACAGCTAAAGCAAACCAAAGATCGCTTAAGGCTTATAACAAATAGAACATGAAAAACAATTGGCTGCTCTACGGCGCATTTCTACTATCCCTTTCCATCAGTTTTGCCCAACAAGGGAACAAATCCAGCTTATCCATAAAAAAAATAATGCAGGGCGATGACTTTGTAGGCCATCTTCCTTCAAATCCCCAATGGTCCTTGGACGGCCAGACCCTGTATTTTGATTGGAATCCAGAAAAAGCCCAAAACGATTCCCTTTATGCCTACCAATTAAAATCGGCCAAAACTATAAAAACCGATTTTGAAACCTCCTACTCCCTTCCCAGTAGTAGTGGAGTTTTTAACCAGGATAGGACCTTAAAGTTATATTCCAAAAGGGGCGACATATTTTTGTTGAACCTTAAGTCCCAAAACCTGATCCAAATAACCAGTACAGAAGATTACGAAAGTGCCCCCCATTTTACAGAGAACGGCACCAAAGTAGCCTACCGACAGGGCAACAATCTTTTTAGCTGGGATATAGCGACCGGGAGTACGGTACAGCTAACCAAAATTAAGTCTGCAAAAAAAGACGACGACAAAAGCAAGAAAGACCAATGGCTGTACGAAGATCAATTAGGGCTATTTGAGGTACTGCGCCAACGTAAAGACAAAAAAGACAAAACAGAGGAAGCAAAAAAACTTCTTGAGGCCAAGGGACCTCTCCCTATTGACCCTGATGGTAAATCGATATACAATCCAAGGATAAACCCCATAGGAAATTACCTTACTTACTTAGCTACAAAATCGCCTACAAATAAGGGCACCATTGTTCCCCATTATGTTACGGAATCTGGGTATACCGAAGATGAGGATACAAGATCCAAGGTGGGCAACGAACCTTACGAATATGAAATGTTCGTTTACGACATTGCCAACAAAAAGGCCTATCCAGTGATTTTGGACAGTCTGCAGGGGTTAGATTACGTACCTGAGTACACCAAGGACTATCCGGATAAGACTTATGAAAATAAAAACAGACTGGGCTATATTGATGGGCCACTTTGGAGCGAAGACGGGAAATATGCCGTGCTGGACATTAATAGCAACGACTATAAGGACCGGTGGATAGTACTTCTGGATCCAAAAGATGGCAGTGTTTCTCTTTTGGACCATCAACATGACGAAGCTTGGATTGCCGGCCCGGGCATTGGAGGATACGAAGGGGGCGATAAGGGCTGGATGCCCGATGGAAAAAGTATCTGGTTCCAATCCGAAAAAACAGGCTACTCACATCTCTATGTCATTGATGTAACTACCAAACAAACCAAGGCATTGACTTCGGGCCAATTTGAAATTTACGACCCACGAATCTCAAAAGATAAAAAACGCTGGTATTTTACGGCCAACAAAAACCATCCCGGAGACAAACAATTCTATAGCATGCCCATACGCGGTGGTATAATGGAGCAACTGACCCATATGACCGGATCCAATGAGGTAACCCTGTCGCCTGACGAACGTAAAATGGCCATTTTGCATTCGTACACCAACAAGCCTACGGAACTTTACCTACAGGACAATCCTATTTGGGGAAAATCCAAGGCAGAGGCGAAACGCATAACCTATTCCACCACCAAAGATTTTGATGGGTACCAGTGGCGCGACCCCCAAATAATCACCTTCAAGGCCGAGGATGGCGAGGCAGTACACGCCCGCCTTTACAAGCCCAGTTCCGACGTAAAAAATAAGGCGGCCATTATTTTTGTGCATGGAGCCGGCTATTTACAGAACGCCCATAAATGGTGGAGCACCTATTTTAGGGAATATATGTTCCACAACCTCTTAGTGGACAATGGCTATACCGTCTTGGACATAGATTATAGGGGCAGTGCCGGTTATGGCAGGGACTGGCGCACCGGAATTTACAGACATATGGGTGGCAAGGACCTATCCGACCATGTGGATGGGGCCAAATATTTAATTGATGAACTCGGGATCGATCAGGATAAAATTGGTATTTACGGAGGCTCCTATGGTGGATTTATCACCTTAATGGCAATGTTCAACGCCGCTGACACCTTTAAGGCAGGCGCCGCCATTCGATCTGTGGGCGATTGGGCCGCTTACAGCCATGGTTATACGGCCCGTATACTCAACACCCCGGTTACGGATAGCCTGGCTTACAGAAGAAGCTCCCCTATCTATTTTGCCGAAGGCTTAAAGGGCGACTTGCTGATATTACATGGCATGATAGACGACAACGTGCATTTTCAGGATATGGTGCGACTCTCGCAGCGCTTAATTGAATTGGAGAAACACAATTGGGAAATGGCAGTCTACCCTTTAGAACGGCACAGCTTTGTGGAACCTAGTAGTTGGACAGATGAATACACCCGGATCTTTAAACTGTTCCAAAAAAGTTTGTTGGATAAGAAGTAGGATGAAAAAAAGTACAACATCCTGAATACCCTACAATAAACTTTACCCCATAATACCTACTATTAAGACAATATTCCACCTACAAAGGTCTTCGGCACCAATTAAAGTTATAATAAGCCTATAATAATATGCGAAATTGAAAAATATGCCGTTTGCATTATATATTATCCAAATTGAATCATATCTTAACCTTAAAATTTAATTTCGATAAGACTAAATCGAGGTAAGTCTGCTTAGTAATTATGAATAATAGGACAAGCCACCAAGTGATCATTTAGGTATATGGGATTTGTGGACAAACATTATGGGTGGAGATGGAGCGAAGAAGACCCAATTTTCAAGAATAATAACTTTATTCATAAGGTCTTAGGATATGATGAACCCAAAGACCAATCATTTGCTACGGAAAAATTTAAAGAACTTTTCTATCCGGGTGATTTTGATTTACTCCAAAAATCATGGAAGGAATATAATGATGGTACCGATCATTCTTTTGAAATAAGTTATAGGTTTAGGCATAAGGATGGGTCTTGGAGATGGATAAAAGAATCGGGGCTGGCCAATAAATTTAATAGTTCCAATAATCCTATTGTGGGCATTGGAACCATTCAAGAGGTTACCGACAAGAAGAAAAAGACTACCCAATTAAAATCCATTCTTAAAAACGTTTCAATTATAATACTTAGGTTGCGACAAGATTCCAACAACAATATTAAAGTTGAATACATAAGTAAAGAGGCTTTACAGCATTGGAACATTCCTTGCGAAACCCTGTTACAAGATGAAAACTATATGCGCAATTTAGCCCATAAGGACGATCTTGGTAAAATTAGGTCCAGCCTAGGCCATTCCTTTGCGAAAATGGAATTTTTCGAATGCCAATGGCGGGTAGTTTCTCAGGAAGATAAGATTATTTGGTGCCAAGGTGTAGGAACTCCAGTATTAGATAAAGATGGCAGCCGTTTTATAGACGTTGTTATTACAGATATTACCAAAGAGAAAATATATACCGAACAACTAAAGGAATCCGAAAACAAATATTACAACCTTTTTCAGCATTCCCCCCAGCCTTCATGGGTATATGATCTGGAAAGTTTAGCTTTTTTAAATGTGAATACTGCGGCCGTAGAAAGATACGGGTACAGCAAAAAAGAATTTTTGTCCATGACCTTAGCGGATATTCGGCCCAAAAGTGAATTGAGGGTCTTGGAAAAACAGGTTAATATAACACGGAAAGATTATCAAAACCTATTCCACGGCTACTTTAAACATTGTAATAAGAAAGGAGATATTATATTGGTACATTTATACAGTAGCCCCATCATATATAATGGTAAAAAATGCAGGCAGGTCATTGCCGTAGATATTTCTGAAAAAATGAAATATTTAGAATTCATTGAAAATCAAAATAAGAGTTTAAAAAAGATTGGCTGGATGCAATCCCATGAACTTAGGGCGCCTTTGGTGCGTTTAATGGGTCTCATTAATTTATTAAACGATCATGAATCCATATGTAAGGAGGAAATGAAATATATTAACACGGAAATAATAAATTCGGCCAATGAAATGGATATAATGACCAAAAATATTGCCAAAATTATTAACGACACCCAGCTAAAAGAGAAGGAGAATGACCTACAGATTATTGCAAATAGATGACGACCCTGTAATTCTTTTTTTGCATGACAAGTTGCTTTCAAAATACACCAATTCCAAAATTGGACAATTTGAGAATGGAAAATTGGTGCTGGATTATATACTTCAGAACAAGGACCCCAACAAACACTTTATGTTACTTTTGGATATCAACATGCCAGTTATGAATGGATGGGAATTTATGGATGAGATTTCCAACTATGAATTAAAAAATAATATAAAGGCCATAATCTTAACCTCCTCTGCAGATAATACAGACTTGAAAAAATCGAAAACCTATCCCAACATTGTCAATTATATCCAAAAGCCATTGACCAGGGAAAAGATTGAAAAAATACCGCTGCTCATGAAATATCTGGAATTGACGGAATAACGCCCATCAATTGTACCTAGATATGATTGTAGTAACCTCCCAAAATTTTAATCTCGGTAAATTTAAATCGCAAGCCAGTAGTTTAATAAATTGCCCTCAAGACCGGGCATATATTTACTGATAGACCCTTACATAATCCACCTCCATAGTAGCGGATACAAAATCTGGATCAACAGTGAACCAACTTCCCCCCATGGCAACATTCAAAATAATAAACTGATCTGCTGTAAACGGCCATGTATCCATGTTTTTGGCCACTGGATTATAAGCATAGACAAATTCATCATCTATAAAAAATCTTAGGGATTCCGTGGACCATTCAACCGCATATACATGAAATTCTGTATTGTAATCCGTAATAGTGGTTGTTCCAACAGTTACGTCGGTGCATCCACCATAACAGGAAGGTGTATGGGTAGCACTTGAAATTTTCTCTGGTTCATGGCCCCAATGCTCCATAATGTCTATTTCTCCACAAGCAGGCCAACCTACGGTTTCAATATTGGATCCCAACATCCATATGGCCGGCCATGTCCCTTGCCCATAAGGCAGTTTCGCCCTTACTTCTATCTTCCCATAAGTAAACGAAAACAGGGAATTTAATCTGGCCGAAGTATATTCCTTTGTGGTTCCTTGGGCCGTGTATTGCTCTTTTTTTGCTACAATTTTCAATGTCCCTTCAGAAACATAAACATTATCCAGTCTGTTGGTATAGTGCTGTAATTCCCCATTGTGCCAGCTACCATTATCCGGAGCAATAGTTTCCATCTTCCAGTTTTGCGCGGAAAGTGCCCCGTCCAATTCAAATTCATCGGACCAAATAAGTTCAACTTCATGTTGGGCAACATAAACCGTAATTGTTTTTGAAATATCTATGTAGTCGCCCGTACTGGAATAGGCCAAGACCGTTATTTTATAATCATGGGTACCTTCCTCCTTAAAGGTATAAGTGAACGTACCATCCGTACTTACTTCCTCCGATTTATCATTGAACTTATAACCATATTTAATCGCATTTTTGGCTACAGCGGATAACTGTACTGCACCAGAACCATCACCATGTGGATTTTTGGAATCCACGCCTTTCACCTCAACGGACAGGCTAAGCTCTGTAGGCAAAACTTTCTCCTTTTCCCCATTGGTATAGACAAAGTCGCTCTCCTCATTTTTATTACCGCCACATGCTGCAATAATTGCCAATAAAAAATACAATATCAATTTCATAAACCACATTTACCAAGTAAAAAACAATGAATGCCATAAAGAAAAACCTTGCTGATATTGACCATAGACCAGCAAGGTTTTCAAAAAAAAAAAAAACTAAATTAACTAACCCGAAAAGGTTCGCAAGCCGTTGTGATTTGTAAAATGCAATACGCTTCCTTTTCAAAAAATTCAATCATATGGTCCTTGTTACCATACTATGCCTTTCTAGTGGCGGATCTATTTCCTAGCAGAACAATTTTATTACCACTACTCTGGCCTAAAGATCCAGGTCCATCCGGTTCCGCCACCATTATTGGCAACATATAACACCATCTCATCCTCGGTCAAGGAGATTATGGTATAAAGTCCGTCAGGATTACCTCTGGGTTCCTCAGCCCCCAAAATATTTGCATTATTAATTTTTAAAGTTTGATTGGCAACATCCAAAACAAAATTGCCCGATTGTGGAGTAGCATCCGGACCTGAATAATAGGTAAAGTTTGCACCTCCATCCAGATCAAATTTCATACTACCTGCCGCATCGGCAGGAGGACAACAGTCCCCAGCTGCGTTCCACCATGCCGTTGCCCAAGCTCCTGGATCATTAGGAGGTGACATATACCACCATCTTCCCCCATCCGGGGAAGGACCACCATTGAAAACCCAAGTCTTACCTTCAGAAGTGTTGTCACTTACCAAATCATACCAATCCTGGTCCAAGGCACTGTCTAACTGATCAATCTGAACATCGATAGTTTTGGTAAAAAATTCGGCTCCTAGAGTTCCTGTAAAGGTAAAGGTTGCTGTCCCCGGAATAGGATATACAAATTCTACCTTATCCGAATATGCCCTACCCAAATTGTAGTCCCAATAACCGGTAACCCCTGGGGTAGCCATATTAAGTTCTATCTTATTACCCCCAGCGGTACTCTGGGTTGCAACAAGTTGTACCCCTGCCACATCGGTGGTATTCTCCAAATAATCCCTGTCTTCAATTGGCTCACAGCCCAGAGAAACCAAGAAGAGAGTAGCAATAAACGATCTTAAAATTATTAATCCATTGTTTTTCATCTGTCTATATTTTTTGTGTTTACAACTATTTTACCAGCCTGGATTCTGTGAATAAACTCCGCCGGACAACCTTATTTCAGTCTCTGGTACTGGGACCAATCCTTTTGTTTCTGGGCGGTAAGTAACTTTATAAACGGCATCGATCCCTGAATTTCGAACATTGATGGCATCGTCAAAAGCTGTGTTTACATCGCCCCAACGTACCAAGTCGAACCATCTTATTCCCTCAAATGCCAGCTCGTGCAAACGCTCTTCTTTTAGAGCTTCCAAGGAATACCCTATTTCTCCTAGGCCTGCCCTAACCCTTACTCTGTTCATACCTGTGGCCGTACCGGAAATTTCAGAATGCATCAACAGTACATCTGCAAAGCGCATCAATATATAATCTTGTGCCGCCCATAACTGCATGGGGTCACCATTATTCATGTCGTACAAGAAGTAGAACATACCTTTCACTCCATCCACTCCGTCTGGATCGGGATGCTGTACCGTAGTGTATTTTTTGTTGAAGAAGCCGGTCTCATGATCACCTTTGTCCGCTTCGTAACCAGCGGTTCCCTGATCGGCATTGCCCAATTCAATAATGGACCCCACCTTTCTTTTATCGGAATCGTCCCACTGGTTCCAAAGTTTAGGGTTTACGGTTCCCCAGCCCCAGCCTTGTCCAAATGGGACCATGGAGTTATCACGGATCCCCATAAACAACGGCATTCTATTATTGTACTTCTGGCCTTCGTCCCAGCTTGTAGTAGAATATCTGAGGGCAAACATGGTTTCTTTGTTGCCCGTACCAAATGTTGGCGAATGTCCGTCCTGCCCTACCCAGGCCAAGCCCTCTGTTTCTGCCCATGGCAATACAGTGGTACCCGCACTTTGGTTTACATAGGAATAAGGCCATAAATTCCTAAAATCCGTGGCCAAATCATAACCACTGTTATTGATACAATCATCCAGGTAGGCTAGAACATTGCTCTTGGATAAAGATCCTCCATCTGCCAAAGGCAAATCTGAAGTAGACTGGCCTTCCATATTGGTCATGTACCCCGTATAGAACAGATATGCTTTGGCCAGATAAGCTTCGGCAACCCATTTATTGGCATGACCATAACTGGAAGTTGGGATATCATTGAAATTGATGGAAGGCATCGTTTCAATTGCCAATTTAAAGTCGGACGCAATTTGTGCAAAAGTCTCGCTAAAGGAGGCCCTTGGCGCATCTCGTGGATCATCTATTGCCAAGATCAAAGGCATGCCGCCAAAGAATTTTGCTGCTCTAAAGTAGTAATAGCCCCTCATAAAATAGGCTTCCCCTACCGTTTGGTTCTTAAATGCAACGGACTCCTCCGGAGTATCGAAGAAGGAAGAAAAATCTACTTCTTCCACCTTTTCCAAAATGGCATTTGCCCGGGTTACCCCATTGTAGGTTTCTACCCAAAGATCACGATAGGTATCCTCTTCGGGATCTTCAAATTTATCCACATTTTTAGCCGATTTATCATCTGGGCCACCACCCCCCAACATCATATCTGATAGTAAATTGGCTGCAATACCTTCATCACTATGAACACCTCCCGTGTACATGGCGTTATAAACACCGGACATGGCCTCTTCTATATCTTGTGGACTGCTGTAAAAATTATCCAAACTTTTCTCGTATAGATTTTCGGTGTCCAAAAATTTCTCGCTACAACTTGTGGCAAGCACCAAAGTTGCAATGCCTATGTTATATATTAGTTTTTTCATCATCTACTTTTTTAAAATTAAAAATCAACACTAAATCCAAACATTACAGTTCTAGGTAAGGGATATAGACCAAGGTCTATACCTGAGGCCCAACTGGCATCGTGGCCAAAGGACACTTCTGGATCCATACCCGTGTAATTGGTAAAAGTGTATAAGTTGTTGATAGCGGCGTATACCTTGATATCGGAGAATAACTTAATATCGGAAATATAGTCGCCCAATTTAACCCCAACAGTCAAATTATTGATTCTTAGGTAATCTGCATCCTGCATATAAATATCAGAAATCCAGTTGGTGTTCCTGTTGGATACCGAGCTTAAGCGAGGCAACGTATTGGACGTTCCCGCACCATGCCAGCGTCCAAATATCTCGGTAGTATAGTTTTGGTCAAAACGGTCGGCAAAGGATCTATAGGATTGCATAACCTGCATTCCATATTTCCCGGACAGGGTAATGTTGGCATAGAAACCTTTGTATTCCGCATTGAGTTGAATACCCAGTTCAAAATCGGGATTAGGATTCCCTAACATTTTTTTATCGCTCTCATCTATAACCCCATCCTGATTTTGATCTACGAACCTAACATCGCCAGGACGTTGATCACTAAAGTATGGAGTACCATCCGTTGGCTTCACATATGCATCAACCTCATCCTGAGTTTGTAGAATGCCATCTGTTTCATACCCGTAAAAGAACCCGATAGGTTTACCCACTTCTGCTCTGGAAACCGAAGCTGTACCTTGTGACAATACAGAGCTTGGTCCCTGTATAATACCGTCCGAGTTTGCTATTTTAGTAATTTCATTCTTGTTGAAGGCTCCACTTATGGTGGCCCCATATTTAAAATCGCCAATGTTATCGTTCCATGACAACATAAGTTCATAACCCGTATTCTCTATGTCACCACCATTAATGTACGGTGCTCCCGCACCCGATGTACCTTGAATAGGGGCAACCACCAACCAGTCTTTTGTTGTTTTCTTATACCAATCAAAGGTAAAATCCAGTCTGGAATTAAAGAACCTTGCATCCAATCCAAAATTTAATTGCTCTGAGGTTTCCCAGGTAACATCCGGATTAGTTACCCTGGCAGGGACAGCAGTTGCTCCGGATATAGGTTTGGTATCTCCAAAATAATATCCTGGATTTAGATATGCGATATTAGAACTATAGATAAAATTATCTATGGATTGATTTCCATTCTGCCCCCAGCTTCCCCTAAATTTAGCAAAGTCCAAAACACCACTGTTATTGGATAGAAAATCCTCATTGGTAAGGATCCATCCTGCGGATACTGAAGGGAAATAACCCCATCTGTTGCCTTTGGCAAAGTTGGATGAGCCGTCTGCCCTCATGGTTGCCGATAACAAATATTTTTCCTTATAATCGTATTGTGCCCTTGCTATGTAAGATAACAATCCTCCACCTCCTGCCGCGTAGTCTGCGCCAAAAGTATTAATGGAATTTACATCGGTCTTGTCCACATTGTTCAAATATGCGTATTCTGGCAATCCAAATCTTGTGTTGGCCATACTGCCCCCAACGGAATTATTGATCTGATTTTTATATACCTCATTACCTATCAATGCATTTATATTGTGATCCCCAAAAGTACGCTCATAGGTTAGCGTGTTGGTCCATGTTAAATTGGCCCCTAAATATTGGTATTGTGACGCCCCATCGTTGGCATTGCTGAAAAGCACTCCCAAGGCATAGGTTGGTGTCCATGAGCGACCGTGGCCAAACCATGAATCCAAACCGTAGGACGACCTAAATTTCAAATCCTCTACAGGCTCCAATTCCATATAAACGTTACCGACCAAAGTATTGTCCTTGTTCCCCAAATTACTGTAGTTACTTCTGTAAAACATGACCGCCAGTGGATTCGCCTGGTCATTGGCAAGTCCATCCAAAGTTGGGGTAAACCCATTTGCATCAGGAGATTTGTCCCAATACGCAGGCATTAAAGGGTTTTGAACCAAGGCATTGTGAAGATCGTTCCAGTAAATGTTTCCTGTGGCCACTCCCCTATATTCTGAATTGGTATACGTAAGGTTCTCCCCTATGGTAAGTATACTATGATCATCATTCTTGAAAAGCACAAATTCAGTATTCATACGGGCAGTTAGCCTTTTGTAGCCCGCATCAATAATATTGCCTCCAATAATCCCGGTTTGGTCCAAATACGAAACACCGAACGCATAGGTACTGTCTTCACCTCCACCGGTAATATTTACGGAGTGACTGGTGACAGGGGCACTTTTGGTAGACATTTCATCTATCCAATTGGTTCCTTCCCAACCATTTTGGAGCATGCCCCATATTTCAGAACCTAATTCGGTCCCCAAATTATTGGGATAATTATTATTTAGCCAGTTATTATTCTGTAAAATAGCTTCCCAATCATTCGGCTCCAAACCATCATTTACCCTTCCTTCGTCCATGATGTACATGTATTCCTGGGCATTTAATGGCGATAGATTCTTGTATATTTTCTGAATTCCGTAATAGGAATCGTACTGTATCTGCGCCTTGCTACCTTGCCTTCCTTTGTGGGTCGTTACCAATACTACTCCGTTGGCTGCCCTAGATCCATAGATGGCAGCAGATGCAGCATCCTTTAAAACGTCGATGGACTGAATATCTGAAGAGTTTAAATAATCAATATTGCCTACTGCTACCCCATCCACGATATAGAGTGGACTGGAATTACCAATTGTCCCCAGACCACGAATGGTAACCTTGGTACCTGCCCCCGGCTCCCCATTGTTCCTTGTAACACTTACACCAGGTGCAACACCTTGAAGGGCCTCCATAGCGGTTGATGTATTCAACTCGGCAATATCTTCACCTTTTACGTTAAGATTGGCCCCTGTGGTCAAAGCCTTTTTTTGAACCCCATACCCTACTACAACAACCTCTTCCAAAGACTCATAAGATTCCAGTAAAGTTACATTGATGGTGGTTTGTTGTCCTACGTTTAAAGTTTGGCTAACCATACCTATATAGGTATAAACCAAGCGGTCCTCGGGTCCTACATTCCCAATGGAATAATTTCCATCGAAATCCGTAGTGGTTCCATTAACGGTTCCTTGTACAACTACCGTTACTCCTGGCAATGGCAAGCCCGCTTCATCGGACACCAGCCCTGTAATGGTCTTGGTCTGCCCAAGAACGTTTTGGGCGCAAACCATTACCAAAGTGATAATCAAAAATTTGAACTTTAGCATCATATAAAATAGTTTAGGTTAATTAATCGAGTTTTTGTTAGAGTAAAATTTTATGTTTTTTGTTAGAACCAAAAGACCCATAAGCGTATTATTAAAGAATAAAAAGGATTACAAAAACCAGCAATGCCACGATGGCCATTATTAGCAGTATCTCCATCAACTGCTTCCATTTGAATTTTGAATCCTTGTTTTTCATTCCTTCAAATGTTAAATAAATATTAAATCTTGTATAGCATTTATTCTGCATCAAGTAGAAATTTTGCTGCAACTTTCTTTTATATTTTGGATATGCAACATCATTTGCATACCGTGCATCATTTGTTATAGGGTTTATTAGATACAGGGAAGAAAAATGACCCAAATAGGAATTCCTTAAATTGGAAACTTAACCTTATGTTAAAATTAACTAGGCCTTTATAAAGTAGATAGAAGACCTCTTACGCAAAATAATAGGTTGTGCGACAGGAACTGCAGCTAAAAAAGTTCCTGTTTTGGAATGAAGAATTATTATATTGAAAATATATGGCAAACGCATATACTTATCGCGTATAATTAATAAGCCTACTTTACCATTTTGTGGAAGCAGTAATACACGCCATATCGTCCCGTTTGAAACATTATACCAAAGGACAGACCAATGTTCTACCTCAACATAATAACAGCATTAATTCATAAGCTTATATTCAAGGGTATGGAATTAACGTGAGTTCGATATGTATTTTATTTAAAATCAGTTGTTT
>TARA_R110002020_G_scaffold133031_1_pt1 | contig 20281 bp, 15 predicted proteins | sample TARA_R110002020 | Tara Oceans TARA_R110002020 (sample SAMEA4396489) | marine metagenome | biome: Westerlies Biome; feature: [MES] marine water layer (ENVO:01000295) within the mesopelagic zone...; material: water (ENVO:00002006), including particulate matter (ENVO:01000060) such...
GGACCTGAACACCATGCTGTCCTTCGGGGGCGACTTCGAGATCGGCGGGAGCTACCGGACCGATGCCGCCTTTGCGGGACTGGTGAACCTGAAGATCAAGAAACGGCTGATGATCGGCTACGCCTACGAGGTGAGCACCCGCAGCGAACTGGCCAGCGCCAGGAACACCAACGAATTCCTGCTGAGGTTCCTTTTTTAAAAAGGGCATGATAATAACTGAAGAAGGGGGAGCGGTCATTGGCCGCTCCCTTTTTTTATTTCAGATGTTCGCCATGTTTATTGTTTGGGAGGTACGTTGTTGATATATGGTCCGCTAGTTGAAGACCGCTCCAAAATTTTAGCAACAGGAAGATGGTTTCAAAAAGTTTTTCCCAATTGAAAATCCCTCTGGCAAATATTTTTGAAGCCGGACAAAATTGGGAGGGCGGTATGGGCAATCTTAAAAGACTTATATCACAGGTCCGTCCTTTACCGCTCCAACATGGAGAAATGCAAACCTTTGCATAAATTTTTATGAAACGGGTGTTATCGATATCATTTTTTTATTGTTATTTGTTTGTGGAATTAACAATTTTAACCAATCAAATTTAAAAAAAACTTGAATATTGCTGACTTTCTGGGGATTTTTCCCGATTTACGAGGGCTATAGAAATAAACAATGGCGGGTAATCGTGGTAATATGCAGAGAAAGTTCAGATCCGGTGTTGCCCAAGGTTTTTAATGGTCCAATATACGGGATAGGTTCTTTTGAAATCAATGTAAAACTTGATGTATGGGATCATAGATCGGGGGACTTGGCCAAGTATAATGATGGGTATGTAGGTAACGGGTTTATGGTGCAGAATTCCTAAAAAATTCTTTCCGTGCGGACAAGGGATCGGAATAGGAAAAATTATTGTAATTTGTTTTCCCGGCAGTCATAATTATCCTAGTTTGGACATACTGCAAAAGACCTATATGGGTAGTTTTGTCCGTATTTCCTCGGAATGTTTTTGGGCTAGGGGCCACGCGTTCGGGGAATAAGCGAAAGGAGGGAGCAATAATGATATAACCTAACCAATTTAAAATGGGCCGTGTAACCCTAAAGGATATTGCCAATCAACTGAATATAACCCCATCTACCGTTTCCCGGGCCTTGAACGATCATCCGGCCATTAAAAGGGAAACTAGGGAAGCGGTAAAGGAACTGGCGCGGGAACTGGATTACCAACCCAATCAGTTTGCCTTGGGGCTGCTTCAGAAAAGATCCAGTACCATAGGGGTCATCGTCCCAGAAATCACCAGTCACTTTTTTTCCGCGATCATAACGGGCATACAGGATGTAATTGGCCCTTCCGATTACAATATCATGATATGCCTATCCAATGAATCCTATGAGGATGAACTGGACCTTGTGAAAAAATTGTCCAAGATCCGGGTAGACGGTATCTTGGTTTCGCCTTCCTCGAGCACCAAGGAATTCGACCATTTTAGGAACTTGCAAAAAAATGATATTCCTGTGGTCGTATTCGATAGGGACTGCCCAGGATTGGAAGCGGACAAGGTCTTGGTGGATGATTATTTTGGGGCGTACCAGGCAGTGGAATACCTGATCCGTTCCGGCTGCACCAAGATAGCCCATCTGGGCGGGCCATTAAACCTTAGTACAACGGAACATCGACTTCAGGGGTATTTGGATGCGATGGAGAAAAACAAGCTGCCCGTCAAGGAAGGATATGTGGTACATGTTAAGGGCTTCTCCCATGAAGATGGGATCAAACCCGTAAAAAAATTGCTGCATTTGGAGGAACGTCCGGATGCGATATTCGCAATGAACGACAATATAGCCATTAGTGCCATGCACATCGCCAAAAAAATGGATCTGCGAATTCCGGAGGATATTTCGATAGTAGGCTTTGATGATGATCCCCATTCTTCCTATTTTTCACCTTCCCTGTCCACGGTCTGGCAGCCGGTATATAGTTTGGGAATGTTGGCCGCAAGAATATTGCTGGGACGTATCAAAAATAAAACCCCCCATCTGGCTTTCCGTAAAGAGGTCTTCAAACCTGAACTGATGGTAAGGTCCTCCTCAAGAAAAGATCCCGCCGCTCTTTAGATCGGTATTACATCATTTTAGTGCAAACCTTTGCAGGGGATTTTCCCTAAAATGCGTTTGGTCACAGTCATTTTTTTAGTTGTTTTAATCCCGATTTAGGAATGTTCCCATCTTAGATAAATTAGAAATATGGTTGTTTCCCCAAAATGTTTTTTTGATAATTGTTATGGAAAGTATGCCATACCGGCCGTAAATGTCTTTACCATGGAACAGGTGCACGGACTTTTTAGTGCCGGCCAAAGGGCCAATGCCCCTTTTATGGTACAATTTACCCCTGTGGCCAGAAATTATGCCCATTCAAGGATGTTATCGGCAATGGTTCGGGCCGCGGCCACCATTTATCCCAAAGCCGTTTTTTCGGTGCATTTGGACCATGGTAACGAAGCACATGCTTTTGAGGCCATAAAATCAGATGGGTACCAGTCCGTAATGATCGATGCATCCCATGATGATTTTGGGGCCAATGTATCAAGGACAAGGACAGTGGTGGAAAAGGCTCATAAAAAAAATATTATGGTAGAGGCGGAATTGGGAGTGCTCAGTGGAGTGGAGGATGACCTGTCCGTAGAAGCGGAACATGCCCGGTACACCCGGCCAGCGGAAGTACAGGAATTTGTCCGATTAACGGGATGTGATAGTCTGGCAGTCGCGGTAGGGACAAGTCATGGGGCCTATAAATTTTCGGGGGGCAAAGGATTACAGTTCAAGATATTGGAAGATATCCAACGACTTTTGCCCCATTTCCCGATTGTCCTTCATGGGGGCTCCGCGGTCAATGCGGAGGAGATTTCCAGAATCAACAGGGCAGGGGGGAAGTTGGAGGAAGGTGCAGCGGGAGTGGCGCCCGAAGAAATTGTAAAGTCTATTGATTATGGAGTTTGCAAGATCAATATTGCCACGGACACACGTCTTTTATGGACAAGGGTACACCGCGAATTTTTTAGGGAGTCCCCTGAACTTTTTGATCCCGTACTTCCCGGAAAGACCTATATGGACGAGTACGAAAAATTCATGCTGGAGAAGTTCGACCTTTTAAAGGCTACCGGAAGAACAAATGATTTAAAACTGTAAGATGGCTATTATGGAACACAGTTCACCTTTACAAATAAGACCCAATTCCGCTTCGGAGATCTATCACCGTATCACCACGGAAACGGCTTCTTGGAAATACCTCAATTTTGAGGCCAGGCTAATGGACAGAGGTCAAGTGTGGGAGCATGACACCCAAGATAACGAAATGGCGATCGTTCTGTTGGGAGGAAATTTTAAAGTAGAGAGCGATCGGGGAAAGTGGGAGACAACGAACGGTAGGAAAGATGTCTTTAGCGGGGTGGCGCATACCCTTTACCTTCCTAGGAACACCAGATTTATCCTCACCGCCATCAGCACCACATTGGACATTGCCTATGGATGGTGCAGAACCGCAGTGGATTATCCCGCCAAATTTGTGACCCCGGAGGAAACACCTGTCGTTATTTTCGGTGGGGACAACGCTACGCGGCAATTTAACGACCTGGTTCCCCCTGGATTCGGATGCGGCTCCCTGGTATGCAGGGAAGTATATACCCCATCGGGGAATTGGAGTTCCTTTCCCGCGCACAAACATGACGAACGACTTTTGGACAGCAAAGGCAATGTACTGGAACCTATACAGGAAGAAACTTATTTCTACAAATTTCAGAAACCTGGAGCCTATGCCATACAACAGGTCTACACCAAGGATAAGTCCCTGGACGAGATCGTAAGGGCACGGCACAATGATGTGGTACTGATTCCCAAAGGGTTCCATCCGGTAGTGGCGGAACACGGCTTTCATTGCTACTACCTCAATTTTTTGGCAGGGACCGATCAATGCCTTGCCAATACGACCGACCCAGATCATGAGTGGATATATGGGGCGTGGACCTCAAAGGATAAAAGACTGCCCTTGGTAACTGCCGAAATGAACAAAGAAACAACCCATGGGCACTAAAAAATTGGACGTAATAACGTTCGGAAGATCTTCCATTGACCTTTATTCCCAGAATATTGGTGCAACTTTTAATGATATCAAGGGGTTTGACGCCTTTGTTGGGGGCTCGCCCTTGAACATTGCCGTGGGCTGTGCCAGATTGGGTGTTAAAGCCAGTCTGTTGACGGCAGTGGGCAATGATAAGGTAGGAGGGTTTATTTTGAATTTCTTGGAGAACGAAGGTATCAATACCCACTGCATTCCCATAAAAAATGGTACAAGGAGCAGTGCCGTGGTCTTGGGCATAGAACCACCCGATAGGTTCCCTTTGGTGTATTATAGGGACAATGCGGCCGATAGCCAAGTGGATATCGATGATGTGGACAATGCCCGGATTCCCGATTACAGGATTTTGCTGATCAACGGAACGGCCCTGAACATCGAACCTACCCGAAGCGCTACTTTTTACGCTACCGAAATTGCCAATAGAAATGGTGTGGACGTGGTGCTCGACCTGGACTTTAGAGCGGACCAATGGCATGATTATAGGGCATTCGGGCTTACCGTAAGGGCCATCCTGCCAAGGGTAAAGGTCGCCATAGGCACCGAGGAGGAAATCCTGGCGGCCACTTTGATCGATGCCTCTCAAGTACGGATCGAAGAGCAACAGATTTCCGCACCCAAGATCCAGGGCAATATTGAAACTTCCATAGATCAACTGCTGTCCTCCGGCATTGAGACCCTTATTGTAAAGAGGGGCGAGGAAGGGGCCAGTATTTATCAAAGGGACGGATCAAGGCAGGATGTCCCCGGATTCCCGGTTACCGTATTGAACGTACTGGGTGCCGGCGATGCGTTTGCCAGCGGATTTTTATACGGGATACTGCAGGGCTGGAGCTTGTACAGGGCATGTCGCATGGGCAATGCCAGCGGTGCCCAAGTGGTTACCAAAAAAGGCTGTGCCAATTTTATGCCCACTCTGGAAGAATCCTTGGAATTTATAGGGAAGAAAGGCGGATTTTAATCTTAATGACCATGAAAACGAAAAGACTAACGGTGGCCCAGGCCACAATTGCCTACTTAAAGAACCAGTATGTTGAAAGGGACGGGGTCCAACATAAATTCTTTGCCGGTTGTATGGGGATTTTGGGCCATGGAAACGTTGCCGGAATTGGGCAGGCCCTGCACCAAAATTTGGATTTTCCCTTTTATGTTGCCCGTAACGAACAGGGAATGGTGCATACGGCCGCTGCCTTCGCCAGGGTGCAAAATCGTATGCAGACCTTGGTATGTACTTCTTCCATTGGTCCGGGAGCCACAAATATGCTTACTGGGGCCGCAGCTGCCACGATCAATAGGATTCCCGTTCTCTTGATTCCAGGGGATATTTTTGCGACAAGGCAGGTCGCCCCTGTGCTCCAACAATTGGAATCTAACATGGGTCAAGATGTTTCGGTAAACGATTGTTTTAAACCGGTCTCTAGATACTGGGATAGGATCAACAGACCGGAGCAGCTGATTACTTCCTTGCCGGAAGTAATGCGGGTGCTGACCTCACAAGCGGAAACGGGAACGGTAACCTTGTGCATTCCACAGGACGTACAGGCGGAGGCACATGATTTTCCTGAAGAACTGTTCGTAAAACGTATCTGGCACATTGGAAGGACCATGCCCGATAATACCTTGTTGTCTAGGGCGATCGACATGATAAGGACCAGTAAAAGACCTGTGATAATCGCCGGTGGAGGTGTCATTTACAGCGATGCTTCCGCCATTTTGAAAAAGATGGTCAATGCCACAGGTATTCCGGTGGCGGAGACTTTTGCCGGAAAGGGCTCGTTGGACTATAATGAACCACAGAATCTTGGCGCTGCCGGGGTAACGGGAACCCCAGGGGCCATTGAAATCGCCAAAAATGCGGATGTGGTCATCGGTATTGGAACCAGGTACAGCGACTTCACCACCATTTCCAAGTCGGCATTTCAAGATCCCAATGTCCGTTTTATAAATATCAATGTTACGGAATTCGATTCCTTTAAACATGGTGCCCTCCCTTTGGTGGGCGATGCCAGGGCGATCTTGGAAGTACTTGAAAGGGAGCTCTCATCTTTTCAGGTGGACGACGATTATCGACAAAAAGTGGAAAATCTCAACAAAAGCTGGGACAAATTTGTCTCGGACATTTATGAGGAAAAAAATGAATCGCCCGCATTTCAAGGTGAGGTCATCGGAGCGGTCAACACTTTTTCCGATCCCCAAGATATAGTGATATGTGCGGCCGGCAGTCTGCCGGGAGACCTTCACAAATTATGGCGGACCCGAAATCCCAAGGGATTCCATCTGGAATATGGGTATTCCTGTATGGGATATGAGATCGCTGGGGGGCTGGGTGCGAAAATGGCCCGTCCAGAAAGTGAAATATATGTAATGGTGGGCGATGGCAGTTACCTAATGATGTCACAAGAAATCGTAACCTCCATACAGGAAAATCGGAAATTGACGATTGTCCTACTGAACAATGATGGCTATTCGAGCATCGGGAGCCTTTCCAGTTCCTTGGGAAGCGAAGGTTTTGGGACGTATTACAGATATCGTAATGAGGAAACCGACCAGTTGGATGGGGCACTGCTTCCTATAGATTATGCCGCCAATGCGGCCAGTATGGGCGCCCATGTGATAAAGGCATCAGATGTAAAAGAACTGAACGCTGCCTTGGAGAAGGCAAAATCGATAACCCGTACCACGGTGATCTATATTGAGGTGGATCGAAAAAAGGCGGTTCCCGGATTTGCTTGGTGGGATGTGGCCGTTGCCCAGGTCTCAGAGAAAAATGGTGTAAAAAAATCCTTGGAAACCTACAGGGAAAATAAGAAGTCCCAAAAATATTATTTATAGAGCCAACATTCCAACCAACTATGGATACCGAACTGATCATTATTATTACTTCTTTTCTGCTGTTTACCGGCGGAGTCGCATTTTTTACCTGGTACAGCCTTCGAAAATCGAACTTGAAATCATCCGATGGATATTTTTTGGGCGGAAGAAGTTTGACGGGGGTGGTCATTGCCGGTTCCATGCTGCTTACCAATATCTCTTCGGAACATCTTATCGGCATGAACGGGAATTCCTATGTCAATGGCTTTATCGTCATTGCCTGGGAAGTTACTTCCTCTATTGCCCTGGTCATTGCCGCCATCTTTTTTGTGCCCAAATATTTAAAAATGGGGCTTACCACGATTCCCCAGTTTCTGGAAAGCAGGTTCGATGGGATAACGCGCACCATGGTGGCCGCCATCCTTATTTTTTCCTTTGTGGTTACCCTGTTGCCCATTGTTCTTTATTCTGGGGCCATTGGAATTGAAAGTCTCTTTGGAATATCCGAACATTTGGGCGTGGATAAGACCCAGGGCCTATGGATCACCGTTGTGGTGATCGGGGCAATAGGATCTATATATGCCATTTTTGGGGGCCTGAAAGCGGTTGCCTATTCGGATACCATCAATGGAATCGGACTTTTATTGGGAGGATTATTGATCCCCATTTTGGCGCTGATGGCCATTGGCGACAATAATCTGGTGGACGGATTGGTTAAAGTGTACGGATATGCCCCAGAGAAGTTCAATGTGGTTGGGGCCAGGGATTCCGTACTGCCCTTTGAGGTCCTGTTTACGGGATTGATCATAAATCAACTCTATTTCTGGGGGATGAACCAGACCATCATACAACGGGCACTGGGCGCAAAAAACCTAAAGGAAGCCCAAAAGGGGCTATTGATCACGGGGCTCTTTAAGATATTGATCCCCTTGGTCATTGTACTGCCGGGGGTAATCTGCTACTACTATTTTCAGGACAGTTTCTATGGGGAACAGGATTCGGTCTATCCCCAGCTGGTAAAGAAGGTGTTGCCCATATGGTTGATAGGGTTCTTTGCGGCCGTTATCATGGGGGCGGTACTGAGTACGTTCAATTCCGTACTGAATTCAGTGGCCACCTTGTTCAGTATCGATATTTATAAAAAACATATTAGCAAGGATATCAGCGATTCCAAACTGGTAAAAATAGGAAAGGTCACCTCGGCGGTATTGGCCGTGTTCGCCATATTTGTTGCCCCTATGGTCTCCAATGCTTCCGAAGGGCTGTACCAACTGCTACAGGAATTGAACGGGATTTTCTTTATCCCCATAGCATCGATCCTGTTAGCTGGATTTTTTATGAAAAAAGTGTCGGCAATGGGAGCCAAAGCAGCGCTGATTTTCGGGCTCTGCTTTTATATTTTTATGACATGGGGTTATACAGGCCATGGTATCCATTTTGTACATCTATGGGGAATCGAGTTTGTATTGAACGTGGCCATAATGTATGCCGTCTCCCATTTCTATCCAAACGATAATACCTATACGATTACCGATGTAGGCGCCGTAAACCTGACCTCATGGAAATATACCATACCCATGTCCATAATGCTGTGCGGGGTTACCATATTGATCTATGTGCTATTGTGGAACAACAATTGATCGGGAAATGGGATCATTAATTTAATAAATCAAAAAATGGAAACGTTAAAAAACTATATCAATGGGACTTGGACCCCCAGTTCTTCGAAGGAAACTGTGGAGGTGCTGAACCCTGCAACCCAAGAGGTCCTCGCAAAAGTTCCCTATGGAGTCGACACCGGCCTGGATGTGGATATTGCGGTCCGATCCGCTGCAGAGGCCCAAAACGAATGGAGCAAGGTTCCCGTTATTAAGAGGGTTCAGGTATTATATCGCCTAAAGACCCTTATGGAAGATAGTACCGAGGAATTGGCCGAGATCATTACCAAGGAATCCGGTAAGACCTACGGGGAATCGGTAGGGGAAATACAAAGGGCCATCGAAAATATAGAAGTGGCATGTGGGACCCCTATTCTAATGGCAGGGGACGTCATAGAGGACATCGCTACGGGAATAGATGAAATGATGATCCGGCAGCCTTTGGGGGTAACGGCATGTATCACGCCATTTAATTTTCCTAGTATGATCGTTTTTTGGTTCTTGCCCTATGCCGTTGCAACGGGAAATGCCATGATCATAAAACCTTCGGAAAAAGTGCCCCTGACCATGATGAAGATCTTTGGGTTCCTAGATCAATTGGATGTTCCCAAGGGACTTATCAGTCTGGTGCATGGGGGCAAGGAATCTGTGGATGCCATTTTGGAACATCCTACAATTAAGGCGATCAGTTTTGTGGGCAGTACCCCTGTGGCCAGATACATCTATTCAAAGGGTACTGCCAACGGAAAAAGGGTACAGGCCCAAGGGGGCGCCAAGAATCCCGTGGTAGTGCTGCCCGACGCAGATTTGGATATGTCCGCCAAGATCATCGCCGATTCGGTGTACGGTTGTGCCGGCCAACGCTGTTTGGCCGCTTCTACCATCATTACGGTGGACGACCAAAAACAGCAGATCAAGGAAGCCTTGGTTGAAACCGTCAGATCCCGAACTACAGGGTATGGCTTGGACAGGGATATCAATATGGGACCCGTGATCACGGCAGAAAGCAAGCGTAGGGTTACCGGACTGATACAAAAGGGGGTGGATGAAGGGGCAAAATTGCTCTTGGACGGACGTAATGCCGAAATTCCGGGATATGACAAGGGCAATTTCCTGAACCCTACCATTTTGGAAGGGGTTGCCTTGGATAAGGAACTGATCCGAACGGAAATATTTGGTCCGGTGATGAGCCTGATAGCCATGAAAAATATAGACGATGCCCTAGCGTTCGTCAACAGTGGCAACTATGGAAATATGGCCTGTCTTTTTACGGGAAGCGGGGCAAATGCCAGAAAGTTCAGAAATGAGGCGAACGCTGGGAATATAGGAATAAATATAGGTGTGGCCGCCCCAATGGCGCAATTCCCTTTTAGCGGGTGGAAAGATAGCTTTTTTGGGGATCTGCACGGGCAGGGGAAACACGCCATAGAGTTCTTTACCCAGACCAAGGTGGTAATAGAAAGATGGCCGAACATTTGGTCCCGAAAATTTTAAAATCGATATACATGATAAAAATCGCTAATGCCCCCTGCTCTTGGGGTGCGCTGGAATTTGATCTGGAAGAAAAATCGGAAGAAATCGGTTTTGAACAGGTCCTTGATGAAATAAGGGACACAGGGTATGTGGGGACGGAATTGGGGGATTGGGGCTTTATGCCCACAATGCCCTCACTTTTAAAATCGGAACTGCACCATAGAAATTTGGACCTTTTGGGAGCCTTTGTACCCGTTGCCCTGGCCTCCCGTTCGAATCATGTAAATGGGATGGCAGCTGCATTAAAGGTGGCGGACCTTATGTTCCATGCGGGCTATAAGGATGCCTTTATCGTATTGGCCGATGAGAACGGAACAGTGGCAGAGCGAACCAAGAATGCTGGGAGGATCACTCCTGCCATGGGACTTTCCGAAGAACAATGGAAAGTATACGCAGCGGGGGCGGAGATGATCGCTGCGGCGGTAAAAGAAAAATTCGGCATACGCACCGTCTTTCACCACCATTGTGCGGGTTACGTGGAAACCCCTGAGGAAATAGGGAAACTTATGTCGCTTACCGACCCTGCTTTATTGGGATTGTGCCTAGATATGGGACATTATGCCTTTGGGGGCGGAGATCCGGTAGCGGCGCTAAAAAAATATGGCAAAAGAATATGGCATGTACACTTTAAGGACTACAGCCCATCGGCCGCCCAAGAATCTAGGGAGGCCCATGGAGATTATTTTGATGCCCTAAAAAAAGGGGTGTTCTGTGAACTGGGCAAGGGTTCGGTGGACTTCCCAACAATCGTGGGGCTATTAAAGGAAATGGGGTATACCGACTGGATCGTGGTGGAACAGGATATTCTGCCGGGTATGGGCAATCCAAAAATTTGTGCACAGTCGAACAGGGATTATATAAAATCCTTGGGACTTTGATCTTCGCTGAATTAATGACCATTAACATATAAAATTCTATGACAAAAGTAAAATTCGCCGTTGCAGGATTGGGACGGATCGGTAAGATCCACTTGGAAAACCTACTTCAAATGGAGGGTGTGGAAGTGGTTGCCGTGATGGATCCCATGGAAGAATGCCAACAATATGCCCATGACAGGAACATCCCCCATGTCACGGCCACGTATGGGGAACTTTTAAAAGTGGCCCCTTTGGACGCTGTGGTCATCTGTTCCCCTACGGATACCCATGCCGATTATGTAGAGATCGCTGCAAAGGCAGGGATACATGTTTTCTGCGAAAAACCCTTGGACCTGTCCATGCAAAGGGTCATGGAGGTCTTGGAAGTGGTAAAGCGAACAAATATTAAATTAATGCTGGGTTTCAATCGCAGGTTCGATAAGGAATTCAGGAAAGTGCACGATCTGGTAAGGGAAGGGGCCGTTGGCAGCCCCCATTTGGTAAAGATCACCAGTCGAGATCCCGGGGCCCCGCCCATTGGTTACATTGAAAAATCAGGGGGGCTATTTTTGGATATGACCATCCATGATTTTGATATGGCACGTTTTGTAATGGGGAAAGAGGTAACGGAGGTATATGCCAAGGGAGCTGTGCTGGTGGATCCGGCCATTGGTAGGGCAGGGGATATTGATACGGCCATCGTAATCCTGACCTATACCGATGGAACCATGGCGGTGATAGACAATAGTAGGGAGGCGGTATACGGTTATGACCAGCGGATCGAGGTATTCGGATCCAAGGGAATGGTGCAGGCGGATAATAATTTTTTGGATTCCCATCGACTCTATAACGGTCAGGGCATCCAACGGGCGCTGCCCCTTCACTTCTTTCTGGAAAGGTATGTGGCCGCCTATAAAACGGAAATGCAGGACTATGTAAAGAGCCTAAAAAATGGCACGGGAATACCCGTGGATGGAAACGATGGGTTGCAGTCCCTAAAAATAGGCCTTGCGGCGATCAGGTCGTTAAAGGAAAATAGGCCGGTAAAAATTTCGGAACTATGACCCATGGCTGGATCCAATTCCCGATGTACCGCCATTGGTGCTATTGTTGGGAACAGGGTTCGAGGAAACATCCACTTGTTTTACGGTCCTTCCCTTCTGTATAAGTAGGCGTATATCTTCCAAGGAGAGGTACAGGCACGGCACAATGACCAAGATGATGGCGGTTGCGAACACGATTCCGAACCCTAGGGAGATTGCCATGGGAATCAGATAGAATGCTTGGCTGGATGTTTCCAGAATGATGGGGGCCAGCCCTCCAAACGTTGTCATGGTGGTCAAGATGATCGGACGGAACCTCCTCAGTCCGGCCTCGTGAATGGCCTTATAGATCGGGTCGCCCTCCTTTCGGCGTTTATTGGCATAATCGATCATGATCAGGGAGTCGTTCACCACTACCCCGGAGAGGGCAATGACCCCCATCAGGCTTACCAAGGAAAGGTCGTAGCCCAATAGGATATGTCCGATTACGGCACCCACGATTCCAAAGGGAATGGCCGTCATTACGATCAGGGGTTGAATATAGCTGCCAAAAGCTATGGCCAATAAAGTATAGATCAACAGCATGGCGAACATAAACCCTGCCTTTAAGGTACCCGTGCTTTCCCGCATATCGGCCTGACTTCCCTCAAAGCTCCAGGTGATACCAGGGAAATCGGCACGTAGCTGGGGCAGGGTAGTTTCCTGTACCGAGGCGATTACCCGGTTCACGGCATTGGCAGGTTCTACATCCATTCCTACATTCACTACCCTTCTTCCGTTTCTGCGGTTAATACTTGTAAAGGCTTCCCGTTCCTCTACCTTTACCACCTCCATTAGCGGCACTTCGATACCGTTTGGGGTACGGATAAGGAAATTTTCCAGATTTTTGATGTTCTTACGTTCCTCCAATGGCAATTTTACGCGTACTTCCAATTCGTTCATACCGCGTAGCTGTCGCATTGCCAAGGCACCAAAAAATGCGTTTCGTACCTGTCTTCCCACTTCATCGGAAGTGAGTCCCAAGTTCCTGCCCAGTGGCAACAGTTTAAAATCGTACTGCATTTTCCCCTTATTGTAATTGTCGGTCACATCACGGGTGTTCGAAAAGGCATCCATACGTTCCACAAAAGCGGTGCTTGCTTTTTCAAGCACATCGATATCCGAATGGCTGAGGTCTATACTAATGGCCTGTTGTGCACCACCTGGCCCCCTTTCGGCCTCAAAAGTGATCTGGTCCACCCCTGGTATATCCCCTATGTTGTCCCTCCATAGGGCGATCATCTCCGCTGCGGTCATATCCCTTTGATCGGGTGGCAACATTACTATTTCCACATCAATAAAATTCTGTCCGCGTACATTGGTCTTTATCCCTTCGGCCACTTCGTACAGATCGTGCTCATCGAACATGCGTTGGGTGGCATCCGATATGGCATGGGCTACTTTGGCCGCCTGGTCGGGCGTGGTCCCTACGGGCAGGCGAACCCCCGCCTCAATTTCATCCGCCGCCACTTCCGGCATCATGATCAGGCCCATATGTCCGCTAAGGCCATATCCCCCTACCACCATAAGCAGTGCCAATGCAATGCTGAGGGTTATATACCGATGTTCCATACATCTATCAAGAAAGGGACGGTACCTCCTTTCTATAAAATGATCAAAGCCCTTTGCAAAGGAGCGCTGCCATCCCTCAAGTTTTAAAATATATCTATGTTTCGTGCTTTCTTTTTTAAGATGTCCCAAATGGGAGGGCAAAATAAATAGCGCCTCTAGCAAGGAAACGGTAAGGATCACAATGACCACGGCCGGTAACGGCTGCCAGAACTTACCTGTTTCCCCTGGCATGAACAATAGGGGGACAAAGGCTATTATGGTGGTCATGATACTAAAGACCACGGGAAGGGAAACATCTTTGGTCCCTTCTATGGCCGCTTGTATGGGACTCAATCCTTTTTGCCGGTACTCGTGCACGTTCTCTCCCACAACAATGGCATCATCCACTACTATACCCAGTACTACCAAGAAACCGAACATGGAGATCATGTTTACACTGATCCCGATCAAAGGCAATAAGATCATTCCCCCGATAAAGGATACGGTCATTCCCATCATCACCCAAAAGGCCAAACGGTACTCCAAAAAAAGTGTTAGGATGATCAAAACGATAATGATGGCCAAAATCCCGTTTTCGGTAAGCAATGAAAGCCGCTCCCGATAATCCGCGGCACGATTGCTATCGGTTCTATAGTTGATACCGGGCGGTAACCGAAAGTCCTTTATGATCCTTTCCACGGCATCGGCAATTTCCAAAGGGGATTGGTTCCCGATTCGGAAAATACGAAGTTCCACATAGTTTTCTTGGTTGAACTGCCCATGAAACCCTGTTTCCTCAAAACCATCGGTAATGGTGGCCATGTCCTTTAGGGAGACTTTGGCACCTGATTCGGAAGTTAGAATGGTAATATCCTCGAATTCCTCTGCCCATTGTTTGCGTTCCTTCATTCGGAGCAGGATTTCCCCACTTTCGGTCTGTACATTTCCTGCGGGCACATCGCTGCTGCTCTGTCCGATTATATCCGCTACCTGCCCAAGGGTAAGGTTATATTTTTGAAGGGTGCGACCGGATATCTCTATATGCGTCTCATAATCGGGAACGTTTCCCAACTCCACTTGTGTGATCATTGGGTCGCTCAGAAGAATGTTCCTAAGACGTTCGGCCAGTTTGCGCAACGTCCAGATATCGGCTTTGCCATAGAGGCCCAATTGGATCACATCCCTTTGGCGGGATTGCAGGCTTACAATGGGACGTTCAATATCGTCGGGAAATGTTTGGATGCGATTTATGGCCTGATCGATATCCTGGAAGGCTTTCATCCGTTCGGCACCCGCCACGAGCTCTATACTGACGAATCCGGAGCCTTCACTTGCCTCCGAAACGATTTCCTTAATCCCCTGCACCCCACGTACCGCTTCTTCCACGGGCTGTAGGATACCTTGCTCCACCTCTTCTGGAGAGGCCCCTGGATAGGCGACCGAGACATCTACAAAATCGAGCTGAAATTCAGGAAAAACCTCTTTTTGGATCTGGAACATGGTGAAAATTCCCCCACCCAGCAAGACCAGCATGAGCAGGTTGGTGGCGATGGAGTTTCTCGCCATATACGCAATTGCGCCTTCTTTTCTGGTGGTATGTCCTTCTTCCGTTTCGGCCATGGTTATTGCTTCATTGTGGTTTCTGAGGTCCGTAGACCTATTCCGTTGCTAACGGTGCTCAGATCGCTGGTCACCACCTTTTCCCCGTTGGCCAATCCTTTGACGATGTACGCATATGCATCATCGGTCAAAAGGACCTCTACCTCACGGATTTCCAATTTTTCCCCTTTCATGACCCAAACGGTGTCATTTTCCCTTAGATGGTCCCTATTGATGCGCACCACATCGGTCACTGGATTTCCGATGATGGACACTTGTATAAAGGAGCCGATCATTAATTTGGGCTTTCCCTTTTGGTCCTCGGTCTGTGCCAAGGGGTCGGGCACCTTTATCAGTACACGGGCCAACCGGGTCTGTTCGTCCAAAGCGCCGATCTGTTTGTCCAGATATCCCTCGCGGTAGGCCCCCATTGGCCAAGAGGTGGGGTCCGTAATACGTACCAGGGATCCTTTTTGGGTCTTACTGTCCGAAAAATCCAACCACTTTAATCTGGCCACGGGAACGGTAGCAATGACCCAATAATGTTCTGTCCCCACAATTCGTCCCAGATCGTCCCCGAGCGCCACTTGCGAACCTACGGTCACGTTCTGGGTCAATATATGGGCATCAAAAGGGGCACGGATGGTGGTACGGGAAAGATCTAACCTGGCCTGTTCCACAGAGGCCCTGGCGCCCCCTATGGTGGCCTTGACCGCATCCAGCTGTGGTTTTCGAAGGACCAGCTGCCGTTCTTCAGTGGTAAGCGGGGCACTGCCAAAAAGGGAGTCGTCTGCAATGAGCTTAAGATCTTGTTCCGCTATCTGTTGCCTTCCCATCTCGGTAGTCAGCGCAGTTTGCGATTGCATCAGTTCACTTTTTCTCAGTTCTAGGGTGTTCCTAAAATCGGATGGGTCTATCTGTAAAAGCACGTCATTTTTTTTAACGAAGCCACCAGGGGCGAAGGAGGGATCCCGACGGATAATCTGACCTGGGACCAGGGCGCCAAGGGTTACATCCTCTACCGGCTGTACGGTGCCATTGGCGACGATCAACGGTTTAAAAGTTCCCCGTTTGGCGGAGACCACTTCTACCAGCATGGCCGTTTCAACGGTTGCCGCCTCCGTTTTGGCTTCCGGCTCCGTCGAAAAAATAATGGCGGTAATACCTATTCCCCCCAGAAGAATTGCCAAACATATCCATATCAGTTTTTTGTTGCCCATATATCCCAATCGTTCTTTTTACATATCAATTGTCCAGGTTCCTTCCGGTATCGAACCCTCCTGCCAAAGCCCTATATAGGGAGATCCGTATTTGGATCTGCTGTGATTGTGCCTCCACAAGATCTCTCTGTAGTTGCTGTTCTTGGTCAAGCCCCAATAGGACATCCAGATAGGGACTGAAGCCATTCAGGAATTCTGTCCTAAGTTGCCTGTTGCTTTTTTCCGCCAGGTCAAGTTGTCGACCGATATTTTCCAATCGCATTTTTTGCATATTTTCCCTTACCAGTCCATTTTCAACTTCCTCAAATGCCAGAAGGGTGGTCTGCCCGTATTCGTACAATCTCTGTTGTTTAATGGCTTGGGTTCGATTTACCTCGGCATTCAGCATTCCCCCATAAAAAAGGGGAGCTAGGATGTTTCCCGAAATGGAATAGGCCCAATTTTTAAAGAGGTTGTCAAAATTATTCGACCTGAGCTGTCCCCTTGCCCCTATAGAAATCCTTGGATATTTGTTGCCCACCGCTACGGCCATATCCCGATCGGCAGCCATTAATAGGGCATGGGATTGCTGTAAGTCGGGCCTTCGCCTGATCAGTTCCAAGGGCAGGCCGGTACCCGGAAGCTCCGGTAACTGTGGTAGTTCGATAGCTGTAAATTCCCATTCCTGCTGGGGCTGCCTTCCCACCAGCACCGCCAAACGATTTTCCAGAACGGCTATGTTGGTACCAAAGATGATCTGTTGCTCCCTGGTGCTTTCCAAGAGCTGCACCTGTCGCAGGATGTCCACTGCCCTAACCTGTCCCGCTGCAAATCGGGAACGTATGACCTTAATGATATTCTCATTGGTGGCAATCTGGTCTTCGGTGATCTGCAACTGCTTTTTTGCTGCCAGCAATTGGAACCATGTGGAGGCTATTTCTGCCGAAACCGAAATGGCCGCGGTACGGTAGTTGAAAAGGCTGGCTTCCGCCCTTAATTTTTCGGCCTGGACCCCCGCTCCGATCCTGCCCCAAAAATCGATTTCGTAATTGGCGGCCAGTCCCAACTGTGTATTTTCTCCCCCTACAAAGTCGGGTTCGGGCAAATTGATCGCCGATTGGGCCGAGGCATCGATCTGTGGCCATTTATTGGATGCCTGTATGGATACGATCGACTTCGCCGCCAAAAACTGTTGCCATGTAGCGGCCAAATCAAAATTGGAACCCATGGCGCTATCGATCAGCATGTTGAGGTTCTTATCATTAAACTCCCTCCACCATTCATCTTCCATCACAGCGGTCCCATTAAAAGAAAATTCATGGTTGCCCTCGATAGGGGGTTCTATAACGGTCATCCGTGGAGCGCATCCCGATAATAAAAGGGTTACGGCCAACAAACAGTAAAATATAGTGGTTTCTATATCTAGTTGGAATCTCATCTAATGTGTACTCTGATTTGACGGCCCTTGTGCTAAGGAACCCGTTTATGACGATATCCCAATATAATCGTTTTTAGGGAATTTTTATACTAATAAAAACTTAATTGTCTCATTTACAATTGAAATATTTAAAATTTAGTGGTTTTGGGAAGGAATTTTGTTCAGAAATCGTTAAGGTAAGGGAAGTAGATCAAGAGGGAATTTTCTTCCTGGGGATTTGGACATGTAAACGCTTCATGATTGTTGTCGCCGTCAAACCGTGCATTACAATGGACAGTAACACTGTAAAGGCAACGATTGCCCAAAGTTCCTCCTTTTTGCCGAAGTAGGCATGGTCTAACGCAAATGCAAGGTAAAATACAGACCCCATTCCACGGATCCCGAAAAAGCTGATCGCCAGTAGCTCTTTCCTGTGAAATGGTGATCCTGCCAACGATACGTAACCGATCAGTGGCCTTACAACAAAGAGGAACAGGCAGGAAAAAAGGATTATTTGTGGATCTAAGGGTCTAAGAATGCCAACGGTGAGCGTTCCCCCAAAAAATATCAGCAGCATTCCCAGTAATGCCCGCTCGATCTGATCTGTAAATGAGTGTAGTTCTTTATGATAGCTATGGTCTTTTTCCGAATGGCGGAAAGTAAACCCTGCTACAAAAACGGCAATGAAACCATATCCGTGCAGGGCTTCGGTAATGCCATAGGTACAAAGTGTTAGGGATACGGCCAGAAAACCATCAGATGTCCTGATCAACCGGTATTTCTGGGATAGGGTAAATATCAGGTGGCCGGCAATCTTGCCACAGAGCCATCCCAATACGAATCCTGCTGCTATTTTGTACAAAAAATAAAAGCCGAACCAATGTATTAGTTTTAGGTCCCCGCCAGAGGCTGCAAGTGCCAATGTAATGGCCAACCATGTAAACGGAAACGCCATTCCATCATTTAATCCGGCCTCTGAAGTCAAGGCGAACTTTGTTTCCAATTTGAGTTTTTCTTGGGGCGGTCCCACCTGTACATCGGAGGCCAGAACGGGATCTGTCGGTGCCAGCACTGCCGCTATCAACACCGCTGAGGGCAATGCCAGGTGCAGCATGAAGTATCCCAGCATACCACATACCAACATGCATAGTAACATGGCGATCGACACCAATTTTAGGGGGGCCGACCATTTCTTCAAGGAGAACGTCCGATCGATCTTTATACCGGCACCCATAAGGGAAATAATAACTATAAGCTCCGAAAGATGTAACGTAAGTTCATTATTTTCTGTGGGAAGCGGTGAAGGCAAGGCATTGGGCCATATAAGATAAAGTAGTACACCTAAGGCAACATAGATAACGGAATAGGATAATCCTGTCCTTTTTGTAATCGTGGGCATAAAGGCCATTCCGAAACTGGAAAGCCCAAAAAGGAGCATTATCAAAAGGTATTTGTCCATTAGCCTAAATTTTTATTGAAAATATCCATTAGTTTATCATTAATCGTGCTCTAATGCCAAACATTGGTGCGGAAAATGCACCATTCCCTGCCTAAACTAGAGATAAACTATATTTCATTCTGTAAAAGCTGTATCGATGTCTTTTCGAGTGACGGGAAGAGTTGCTATTGGATACTTAATGGGATAGCGGTTCAGATTGAACATTACTTCCAATAAATACAAATGCTGCGGTGGGGCAAATTTATTCCGGAACAGTGGTCAAACTCCCGGCCATTTTCACCTACGCTGCCCATTTCGGGCCCGTCTTGATATCTTTGCAATTGAAGGCCCCACCGGCCGCCTTGGGAGGATGACCCCACGTCCACATAAAAATCGATCTCTCCCAATGTGCCCGTAATGATAGACGGACTTTTGATACGTGCCATAAAGTTCCCTTTTAAGTTTTTACCAAAGTGCCGGAAAAGTAGAAATATCTCTAAATTAATACCGTACCTATACCGTATGTATGCCGTATGTATACCGTATCTATAGCGTATATATGACGTACCTATTACGAATCCATAGCGTATCCACTACATATAAAAGCGATCAAAAATACATATGAAAGTCCCCCCAAAGGAAGTGATCATCGCACGGGCACAATATTGTAAAGGCGTCGCCCAATACTGGGGCAAAGGTCCTTCGGAAGCTTTCCGAGAAGGTCATGTTCACTGTCGGTACCAAGATGTTCGGCTGCGGGGCCGATGGCCATGACCTCGGTGTCGGCCAGGCTTAAGCCTTGATAGAGCAACAGCTTTTCCTCCGATTTGTTCGGGTACCTTCAAATATTTTCTCGTAATCTGCTTTGAACTTGAGGATGATAAATTGATTCATGGACACTTCAATTAACGGCCATCCAGCGTTTTTTGCTCTAAATCAAAATGCACAACGGGTCTATATAGTATATACTTTCCAAATGTCCAGTTTTTAAAGATCATACCTGGATTTATATAATATATCCTAT
>TARA_R110002020_G_scaffold475258_1_pt1 | contig 20248 bp, 22 predicted proteins | sample TARA_R110002020 | Tara Oceans TARA_R110002020 (sample SAMEA4396489) | marine metagenome | biome: Westerlies Biome; feature: [MES] marine water layer (ENVO:01000295) within the mesopelagic zone...; material: water (ENVO:00002006), including particulate matter (ENVO:01000060) such...
CGCAATGAATTTTGTGACTTTTTTTCAAAGAAAAAAACGCCCGCCAAAAACCACGCTGGGCAACAGGAAGTTAGGGACAAAGAAAAACCATACGGCCCGCGCAAGGGATAGAAATGGCATCCCCACAGGGACTGTGGGATAAAATGGATAGCCCGACCTTCCCATGGACATAGGGAAGGATACGCCCCAAAAATGAACCTTTTATTTATTGCCCGCATCAATACTAGATGTTATCTTTGCACCCTTATATAATAGGGATACATCAGGTATGATCAAAATAACTTTACCGGACGGAACGATTAGGGAGTACGCCAAGGGCAGTACCCCAATGGAGGTAGCGAAGGATATCAGCGAAGGATTGGCAAGGAACGTCATTTCCGCAAAATTCAATGGCACCATTTTGGAAACGGCAACCCCATTAACGGAAGACGGCAGCCTTACCTTATATACATGGAACGATCCAGAAGGAAAAAAAGCATTTTGGCATTCCACCTCCCACGTAGTGGCCCAGGCCCTGGAGGCGCTGTACCCAGGTGTTAAGCTTACCATAGGCCCAGCCATTGACAACGGTTTCTATTACGATGTCGATCTTGGCGAGAGCAGCATCTCGGAAAAGGATTTTGCGGAAATTGAAAAAAAGGCCCTGGAAATCGCCCGCGGCAAACACGATTACAAAATGCGTGCCGTTAGTAAGGAGGTGGCGCTAGCCTCCTACAAGGAACAGGGCAACGAGTACAAAGTGGAACTGATTGAAAATTTGGAAGATGGCACCATTACCTTTTGCGACCACGATACCTTTACGGACCTGTGCAGGGGCGGGCACATACCCAACACAGGCATCATAAAGGCCATTAAGATATTGAGCGTGGCCGGTGCATACTGGAGGGGAAACGAGAACAATAAACAGCTGACACGGGTATACGGCATCTCCTTTCCCAAGCAAAAAGACCTAACGGAATATTTGGAGCTTCTGGAAGAGGCAAAAAAAAGGGACCACAGAAAGCTGGGCAAGGAATTGGAACTCTTCACCTTTTCCCAAAAAGTTGGACCGGGACTTCCACTTTGGCTGCCCAAAGGGGCCGCGCTTAGGGACCGGTTGGAACAGTTTTTGAAAAAGGCCCAGAAAAAAGCGGGCTATGAAATGGTGGTGACCCCGCATATTGGCCAAAAGGAACTATATGTCACTTCGGGCCATTACGCCAAATATGGGGAGGACAGTTTCCAGCCCATCAGGACCCCAAAGGAAGACGAGGAGTTTCTACTAAAGCCCATGAACTGTCCGCACCACTGTGAAATCTTTAAACACCGCCCCTTTAGTTACAAAGAGCTTCCAAAGCGGTATGCCGAATTCGGGACCGTATATAGGTACGAACAGAGCGGGGAACTTCACGGACTTACCAGGGTACGGGGCTTTACACAGGACGACGCCCATATTTTCTGTACACCCGACCAATTGGCGGAGGAATTCCGAAATGTGATCGACCTTACCCTTTACGTTTTGGGCTCCCTAGGATTTGGCAACTTTACCGCACAGGTATCGGTGCGGGACCTGGAGAAACCGGAGAAGTATATCGGTTCGGTGGAAAACTGGGAAAAGGCCGAGAAGGCCATTATAGATGCCGCCAGCGAAAAAGGGCTGAACTATGTGATCGAAACCGGTGAAGCCGCCTTTTACGGTCCAAAATTGGATTTTATGGTAAAGGATGCCCTTGGCAGAAATTGGCAGTTGGGTACCATACAGGTAGATTATAACCTCCCGGAGCGCTTTGACCTTACCTATAAGGGAAGTGACAATGAACTGCACCGTCCGGTAATGATCCACCGGGCACCCTTTGGAAGCATGGAACGTTTTATAGCTTTGTTATTGGAACATACAGGGGGCAATTTCCCTTTATGGTTGGTTCCTGAACAGGCTATTGTACTGCCAATAAGTGAGAAACATGAAAAATATGCCCAAAAAGTTTTAATTTCACTGGAAAATAACGAAATTCGCGCCCTTGTTGACAACAGGAGCGAAACGGTGGGCAAAAAAATACGGGAAGCGGAAATGAACAAAATCCCATTTATGCTGATCGTAGGGGACAATGAAGAAGAGGAACAGACCATTTCCGTTAGAAGGCATGGAGGCGAGGATCTCGGTTCCGTTTCAATTTCATCGTTTTCAACCTTGGTTTCCAACGAAATAAACAGTACCTTAAAGTCGTTTTAAAAAATAATTGTTTAATTAAAATATCTACGCCATAGCAATACGAAAAAGATTTAGGCCACAGCCTAGAAGGGAAAATAAGAATCCGCACAATATCAACAGGTCCATCACCTCCCCTACGGTGAGGTTGGTGGGGGACAATGTTGAAGTGGGTGTTTACTCTTTAAAGGACGCACTAGCAAAATCTGAAGAATTAGAGTTGGATCTGGTGGAAATTTCACCAAAAGCGGATCCGCCCGTATGTAAGATTACGGATTACAAGAAATTTCTTTACGAACAGAAGAAAAGGGAAAAAGTAATGAAAGCCAAAGCCACCAAAGTAGTGGTTAAGGAAATCAGGTTCGGTCCCCAGACAGATGATCACGATTATGAGTTCAAAAAGAAACATGCGGAGAAATTCCTAAAAGAAGGAGCCAAGTTGAAGGCATATGTATTCTTTAAGGGCAGGTCCATTGTCTACAAAGACCAAGGGGAAATCCTGTTGCTTAAATTGGCCTCCGAACTCGAGGAGTTGGGAAAGGTGGAGCAGATGCCAAAATTGGAGGGCAAACGAATGACCATGTTCCTGGCTCCCAAAGCGAAAAAATAGGTATACATATTCCATAATATATAGTGGTGGCCACATGCGCCCCAGAAGATAGTAAGCGAGATAACCCATAAATAGGAACAAGATGCCTAAGATGAAAACAAAATCCAGTACCAAAAAGCGTTTCAAGCTTACAGGTTCTGGTAAAATCAAAAGAAAGCATGCCTTCAAGAGCCATATTCTAACGAAGAAGTCCAAGAAGCGTAAGCTGGCGTTGACCCACTCTACCCTAGTGCACGCGGCGGATGTCAACAACATTAAGGAACAGTTGCGACTTAAGTAGCACTTCCAAAATTCGGTAATCAGTATTAACCATGGAGTTGGGCCCTTAAAAGATTTTGGACAACGTTCAGAACGCCCACTACAAAAAAAATGAAATTATGCCAAGATCAGTAAATTCAGTTGCTTCACGCGCTAGAAGAAAAAAAGTGATGAAGCAGGCCAAAGGTTACTTTGGAAGACGTAAAAATGTTTGGACAGTAGCCAAAAATGCGGTCGAAAAAGCAATGTTATATGCTTACAGAGACCGTAGGAACAAGAAAAGAACCTTTCGTTCGTTATGGATTACCCGTATCAATGCGGGTGCCAGATTGCACGGAATGTCCTATTCACAGTTCATGGGCAAGGTAAAGGCCGGAAATGTTGGACTGAACCGTAAGGTTTTGGCCGATTTGGCAATGAACCATCCAGATGCTTTCAAGGCCATCGTAAACAAAATAAAGTAACACTAACAAAAAGTATCTCGCTTATTAAACCAATCCGGCTCCTTGAGTCGGATTTTTTATTATATCCCGAAACAACTTATCACCAACTTTCTTCCAGAGGCGCTGTTTCTGTGCTCACAAAGGTATATACCTTGCCAAGTGCCCATATTGGGCCTGCCGTTGGTCAGGGGAACCTGCACGGAACTTCCCATTAACGAAGCTTTAATATGTGCGGGCATGTCATCCGAACCTTCATAATCATGCTGGTAGTAGGGCGCATTTTCCGGGACCATTATATTGAGATGGCTTTCAAAATCCAACCTTACCGTAGGGTCCGCATTTTCATTAATGGTAAGGGAGGCAGAAGTATGTTTTATAAATACCTGTAACATCCCTGTTTTTAAGCGTTCCATTTCGGGAAGGGCACGTACAATTTCCCGAGTGATCAAATGAAAGCCCCTTTTAAAGGGAGGCAAATGAATTTCTGTCTGATAAAACTGCATGACCAACCTTTTTTTAGCGGATGATAATTCCCTGTCCCTACAAAAATATTATAAACTTTACTTATAAACACGGTTTAGGTCCCCGATAACAAATACCTTTGCCATCTTTAAATCTAATTTATGGATCTATCCAAGATAAAAATGGTGGTCACCGATATGGACGGCACCCTTTTAAACAATAAACACGAAGTAAGCCCCCGCTTTTTTGAGCTCTTCAAGGCCCTTAAGCAGCGTGACATCCTTTTTGTGGCCGCCAGTGGAAGACAGTACAATAGCATCATTGATAAGTTGATTAATATTAAGGACGATATCATAGTAATAGCGGAAAATGGCGGCTTTGCGATGCAACGGGACACAGAGCTTTTGGCCACTCCGCTTGAACGCCACTCCATAAACGATATCTTGGCCACACTACATAATCTTCCCGAAGCCCATGCAGTGCTCTGTGGAAAGCGCAACGCCTATATAAACGATAGTTCGGACGAATTTGGGAACAAGTTAAGGGAATATTATTCCGATTTTGAAGTGGTTCCTGACATTCGTGACTTTCAGGGAGAGGTGCTGAAGGTGGCCGTATACCACTTTGACAGTTCCGAAAAATACATCTATCCTTCCGTAAAACATCTTGAAAAAAACCTACAGGTGAAGGTTTCGGGGGAAAATTGGCTGGACCTTTCACATAGGAACGCAAACAAAGGGTATGCGTTGCAACAGCTACAAAAAGAGCATGGAATAGATAGATCGCAAACAATGGTATTCGGGGATTACAATAACGACCTTGAAATGTTGGCCCTATCGGACTACAGCTTTGCCATGGCGAATGCCCATCCCAATGTATTAAAGGCCGCAAAATTTACCACTACCTCCAATGAGGATCATGGGGTGGAACGCGTACTTGAACAGCTGCTTTCCCATTCCCAGTAGATTTTCTCGAGGCAAGGGTAGGCAATAGCAAATATGCCAAAACATTCTGCACCAGAAAGGCAAAAACCAAAAATAACATTTTCACGCACGTTCAGGGACAGACTTGGAAATACTATAATTCCACTTAGTGGGCAAATACCGGATCCCTTTGGATACCCGCTGACAAAGTAGCGATAGATCAGGATCAGGTCTTTTGCTCCTTTTTCCTTGCGGCCGGAAACAGCACATTGTTAAGTATGAGTCGGTATCCGGGAGAAGTGGAATGAAGTTCCAATTCGGTTTTTGGGTCCCCTACCCTATGTTGGTAATCCTCTGGGTCATGTCCCCCGTAAAAGGTAAAGAAACCCTTTCCCTTAATGCCATGTATATACCGGGCCTCCCCATTTATTTTGTTCTCTCCCAACACCATAACGGTAGGTTTAATCGAAGTGGCGTCAAAGGCCGTGGTCTGCCCCATGAACCCCTTTACCAGACTGGTATGGTTCTGGCACAGCATGGTAGGTACCGGGTCCCACTTTGCCGAGAATTCCATTAAGGTAAAATAGTCGGATTCTTTGGGGACCATTCCCCTTTTTGCGGTCATATCTATGGAAGAAAACTCGTATTGCAACGGATTTCTCTCCAAAATAAAATCGGTAAAGGCCATGGTTTTATCAAAATCCAGTTTATTTTGGTAATTGGCATCGGATGGATCCCCGTCGAACATGGGCTCACAGATATCCACTCCATTCGCCGCCAAGGCGATATCAAAACTGTCGGTGGCGGAACACATGGCGAACATAAATCCTCCACCGATCACATAATTACGAATGGCCATGGCCACTGCCCCTTTTTCTTCGGAGACCTTATCATATCCCAATTTTGCGGCTAGGGCCTCCGCATTTTCCTTTCCTTCCAAGTACCAAGGGGCCGCTCTATAGGCCCCATAAAATTTTCCGTACTGTCCGGTAAAATCCTCATGATGTAAATGGAGCCAGTCGAAAAGCAGCAATTTGTTGTTCAGTACCTCCTCGTCATATATAGTTTCATAAGGTATCTCAGCATAGGTAAGCACCATGGTTACCGCATCGTCCCAGGGGAGGTTCTCCTTTGGGGAATATACCGCAATTTTAGGGGCTTTCTCCAAAATGACGGCATCTTGGTTCTGGGAAGGGCTCTCAATTGAATCCAGTATTTCTGCCACCTGCCCATCCGAAAGGATTTCAAAGGATACGCCCCTGATCTGGCATTCCTTACGGATAGCGTCCCCATCGGGAAGCAAGAAGGCCCCGCCCCTATAATTTAGCAACCACTGAACCTTTTGCTGTTTTGTAAGTACCCAATAGGTGATTCCGTACGCCTTTAAATGGTTTTTCTGGGTTTCCGCATCCATGGGAATCAGGATGGAGGAGGCAAGGGAAACAAAGGGCAGAAATAAAAGGACCAACCCCAATATTTGTGCCTTATGGGTCAATAGATCGTATTTAAAAGTCTTGTTAAAAGGGAACGTCGCTATCATTGGGATCTATCTCGTTGTTCATGGAACTTCCAAAGGCCTCATTTGCACTCGGGAAGTTTTTGGTGAGGAACGGGTTCTCCCCTTCCCCGTTCATCTTGGACTGAAATTCGAAGGGCGAATCGAAGTCGTCCAAATTATCAAATTTACCCAAGTTTCCAACGAACTTCAATCGGATGTTCTCCAGTCCGCCATTCCTGTGTTTGGCCACGATAAATTCTCCCTGTCCCGCGGTCGGGGTGCGTTCATCATCATCCCATTCATCAATCTTATAATATTCGGGCCGATAGATAAATGCCACGATATCCGCATCCTGCTCAATGGCCCCGGACTCCCTAAGGTCGGACAAGATCGGTCTTTTACTCCCTCCCCTTGTCTCCACGGCCCTTGAAAGCTGCGAAAGTGCTATTACGGGACAGTTAAGTTCCTTCGCCAATGCCTTGAGGTTCCTCGAAATGGTGGATATCTCCTGTTCTCGGTTACCCCCCTTTTGACTGCCCCCGGCCGTCATCAACTGAAGGTAATCTATAATGATCATCCTGATGCCGTGTTGGGATGCCAATCTACGGGCCTTGGCCCGTAGGTCAAAAATGGACAGGGAGGGCGTATCATCTATGAACAAGGGGGCCGTTTCCAAAGCCTTTACCTTTACGTTCAACTGTTCCCACTCGTGTTTTTCCAATTTCCCCGTCCGCAGTTTTTCGGAAGAAAGTCCGGTTTCGGAAGATATCAGACGGGTTATCAGCTGTACAGAGGACATTTCCAGGGAAAAAAAAGCAACCGGAATATTTGAATTGACGGCCATGTTCCTCGCCATGGAAAGGGTGAGTGCCGTCTTTCCCATTCCCGGTCGTGCGGCTACGATGATCAGATCACTAGGTTGCCAGCCCGAGGTAAGCTTGTCCAATTTATCGAATCCTGAAGGTACGCCGCTGAGTCCTTCCTTGTTCGCTATTTCTTCAATTCTTTTTTTGGCTTGGATAACGAGATTTTGGGCCGTCTCCGCAGAACGTTTCAGGTTCCCCTGGGTAACATCGTACAACTTGGCCTCGGCAGCATCCAAAAGATCGAAGACGTCCGTGGAATCCTCATAAGCTTCCTGAATGATCTCACTGGAGATCTTTATAAGGCTACGCTGTATATATTTTTGCAGTATGATACGGGCATGAAATTCAATATGGGCCGACGAGGCCACTTTTTGGGTAAGTTTGATCAGGTAAAAATCCCCTCCCGCAACTTCCAATTTTCCGTCTTTTTTTAATTGGGACGAAACGGTTAATAAATCCACCGGTTCTGAAGTCTCAAATAGTTTAAAAATGGCCTCATAGATAAACCTATGGGCATCCTTATAAAATACATCAGGGTGTAAAATGTCTATTACTTCATCCACCCCCTTCTTGTCTATCATCATAGCGCCAAGCACAACCTCCTCTAAATCAATTGCTTGAGGGGGTATCTTACCCCTCTCCAGATTGATCAGGTTGGATTGGTCAATTTTTCTGCCAATAACGGGGCTCACATTCTCCATAGTTGCTAAAGTATACAATTAACCGCAAGGTAACCCACAAGAAATTCTTGCGATGTTCACCGACAGTTAACATCCGTCTGTTGATAAGTTACAAAAAGGTGTTGATAACACAAGTGATCTCCATAAGGAAATCATTGATTTTGGGAAAAGTTTTGGAAAAGTGTAGTTTAACCATTAAAGACACCCATGGCGGCATACTTGTCCATACGGGTTTTTACCAATTCTTTTGGTGATAACTTTTTAAGTTCCATATAATGGGAGCTGATCTTGTTCTTTACGATCTCGAATGTCTTTTCCCTATTGGCATGGGCGCCACCAATGGGTTCCTTTACTATTTCATCGATCAGTTTCAGCTTTTTCATATCGATAGCGGTCAATTTTAGGGATTCGGCCGCCTGTTCCTTATATTCCCAGCTTCTCCAAAGGATGGAAGAGCAGGATTCCGGTGATATGACCGAATACCACGTATTTTCAAGCATCAGTACTTTGTCGCCCACGCCAATGCCCAAGGCTCCGCCCGAGGCACCTTCGCCAATGATCAAAACTATAATGGGCACTTTAAGACGTGTCATCTCAAGAATGTTGCGCGCAATGGCCTCGCCCTGTCCACGCTCTTCCGCCTCAATTCCGGGATAGGCCCCTGGAGTATCCACAAGGCATACGACCGGAAGTCCGAACTTTTCGGCCGATTTCATCAGCCTTAACGCCTTTCTATACCCTTCCGGATTGGCCATCCCAAAGTTTCTGTACTGTCTTGTCTTGGTGTTATAACCTTTTTGCTGGCCCACGAACATATAACTTTGGTCGCCTATTTTGCCAAGGCCCCCTATCATCGCCTTATCATCCTTTACGTTTCGGTCTCCGTGCAGTTCCAAAAATGTCTCCCCACATATGGCATTTATATAATCGAGCGTATAGGGCCTATTTGGATGCCTGGAGAGTTGTACCCGTTGCCAGGCGGTAAGATTTTTATAGATTTCCTTTCTGGTCTCGGTCAGTTTTCTTTCGATCTGCTTACAGGTCTCGCTCACATCAACATCGCTTTCCTCACCGATCACCATGCATTTATCCAACTGTTCTTCAAGTTCTTTGATAGGAAGTTCAAAATCCAAATACTCCATGAAACTATAAGTTTAATTTATAAAAGCCAACAAATATAAAACTTTAAAGGGGAACGTTAACCAACTCCCCTATTTTTTAACCTGCCCCTATTTTTCAGGATCCCATTGGCCAGTACGGTCGCCATTATCACGCATCCCCCTACGTAAAAGAGCGGATCCATCTTTTCCGATTCCCCCAAAATAAAAAAGGCCAGCACTATACCGTATACCGGTTCCAGATTTATCGTCAACATTACGGTGTAGGGGGTGATGTATTTCATGACCTTCACAGATGCGATAAAGGCATAGGCAGTGCAAATGGAGGCGAGGAGGAAGATATAGGCCATATCACCGCCGGAAACTTGAAAAAAATCACCATCAAAACGATTATTGGCCCCAAGGTAGAACGAAAGGAACAATACCCCGCTCCCCAATTCGTACAGGGAGATCACCGAGGGCTTTTCGGTCCGTGTCAACTTTCCATTGATAAGCGAAAATATGGATGACAGCAAAGCGGATAACATGGCCAATAAAATACCTTCCAGGTAGTTGGTACTTACGTTAAAGATCATATAGAGGCACAGTATCACAATGACCCCGAAAACGATCTCGTACCAGACCATTTTCCTTTTGTACCAGATCGGTTCCAAAAGTGCGGTAAAAAACGCACCGACCGACATGGTCGCCAATGCGATGGAAACGTTGGAAACCTTGATGGCCCTAAAAAAAGTGACCCAGTGCAACATGATCACAAACCCTGCCACCAATAGGATCAACAAAGTCTTTCTATCAACGGCAAGGGAATACCGTTTAAAAAAAACGAACAGCATGATCAGGCCGGTGGCCATTAACATTCGGTACCATACCAGCGGAAGGGCATCCAAGGTGATCAATTTGCCCAAAACGGCCGTAAAGCCCCAGATAAATACGATAAAATGGAGCTGTAGATAGTTCCGTAATTTAGCGTTTGGCATTTTGCAACAGATAAAAGCCCACGATCCCAAAGGCTATATTGGGCAACAATACCGCTAGAAGCGGTGAAAAGCCCGACTGTTCGGCCAAGGTGCCGAACACTTTATCAAAGAAAATGTAAATAAAGGCCACACCGATCCCAAAGGCCAGGTTAACACCCATCCCGCCCCTGCGCTTGGAGGCGGAAACCGCCACGGCAATTACGGTAAGGATAAAGGCCGTAACGGGCAGCGCCCATCTTTTGTATTTTACCAATACATAACTATTTATATTGGACGCACCCTTCCTACGTTGATCTGCTATAAACCGGTCCAGTTCAAAAAGGTTCTTGGTCTCCGCTATATAGGAAACAGGTGTAAGATCGTCTATTTTAAAATTGAAAATGGTATCAAGTTTACGTTTGGTCTCCACTATTTCAACGTTGTCCACCAACTTCCGTTTGGTATATGAAGTAAGTTCGTAAAGACTGTCCGTTTCCTTCCAACGGATATTTCCCGCAGAGATCTTATACTCCAATTGATCGTTTTCCCCAAAATGTTCAAAAGTAAAATTATACCCCCTTTGCCTAGCGGGATCAAAACTGCTCACATAGATAAAATCATTTTCGTTCAATTGGTTAAAGATGTTGTTCGTAACCCTGTCCTGTTTCCCTTTTTTGAGGTATTTGAACACAAATTCGTTAAATCCGATACTTGCATTGGGCACAATGAACATTCCCATAAAGAACATCAGCACCGCGACCAACGAAGCGCCGATAAAATAAGGCCGTAAAAAGCGGCCATAGGAGACCCCAGAGCTTAAAATGGCGACAATTTCAGTATTGTTCGCCAGTTTGGAAGTAAAGAATATAACGGAAAGAAATAGAAAAATGGGAAAAAGCAGGTTCCCTATCACCAACGTAAAATTGACGTAGTACAGGGATATCTCCGATAATGGGGCCTCATTGTCGATCATCTTTCCGATCTGTTCCGCCAAATTGGCCATGATCCCAATGGGCACAAATAAAAGCAGCATCACCGCAAAGGTGCCCAGATAGCGCTTTAGAATATATTTGTCCAGTATGGTAAGCATTACAATCTCCTGTCCATTTGTTTAACCATTACTTCCTTCCATTCGCGAAAATCCCCTGCCAAGATATGCTTCCTGGCCTCCCGGACCAACCAGAGATAAAATCCCAAGTTATGAACGGTCGCAATTTGTTTGCCAAGATATTCATTGGCCGCGAACAGATGTCGCAGGTACGCCTTGGAATATTCCGTATCCACAAAGGTAATCCCCATAGGATCGACGGGAGAAAAATCATCTTCCCATTTTTTGTTCTTTATATTGATGGTCCCTTCTGCCGTAAACAGCATTCCGTTCCTGGCATTTCGGGTGGGCATTACACAATCGAACATGTCTATTCCGAGCGCAATGTTCTCCAAAAGGTTTATGGGAGTGCCCACGCCCATAAGGTAACGTGGTCTGTCCTCGGGCAGAATTTCGCATACCACCTCTGTCATGGCATACATTTCTTCTGCCGGTTCCCCTACCGAAAGTCCCCCAATGGCATTGCCTTCCGCTCCCGCCCCTGCGATATATTCGGCCGATTGGCGCCTAAGGTCCTTATAGGTGGAGCCTTGTACGATCGGGAAAAAAGATTGTGAAAAACCATATTTAAGGGGCGTTCTTTCCAAATGTGCGATGCATCTGTCCAACCACCTATGGGTCATGTGCATCGATCTCTTGGCATAGTTATAATCGCAGGGATAGGGGGTACATTCATCGAACGCCATAATGATGTCCGCTCCAATGGTGCGCTGTATCTCCATCACGCTTTCAGGTGTAAAAACATGATATGAGCCGTCTATATGGGATTTAAACCGCACCCCTTCTTCCTTGATCTTTCTATTATCGGAAAGGGAATACACTTGGTAGCCCCCACTATCGGTAAGGATATTTCGGTCCCAGTTCATGAATTTGTGGAGCCCTCCCGCCTGTTCCAATATCTGTGTCTTGGGCCTTAAGTAGAGGTGATAGGTATTTCCAAGGATGATATCGGGGTTGATCTCGTCCCTGAGCTCCCTTTGATGGACCCCTTTAACGGAAGCAACCGTTCCAACAGGCATAAATATAGGGGTCTCTATGGTGCCGTGGTCCGTAACCATTTTCCCGGCGCGTGCGCGGGTGTTGGGATCGGTATGTAATAACGTAAATTCCAAATCGTAGTTTAAGTGGGCAAATATAATCATCCCAACCCCAAAACCCCTTAACAAAAAAATAAAGTTCAACATCTTCCACCTTGGTTTACAAAATATAACAAATCATTCTTGCCTGTACAAAAGATAGCGACTACTTTTGGAATTATCTAAAACAACAGAAGAAATGCCAACATTGAAAGAATTACAGGATATTACCCTGCAGACGCGCAGGGATATAGTAAGGATGGTCCATAAGGTCAATTCTGGGCATCCCGGGGGCTCTTTGGGCTGCACGGAATTTCTGGTGGCCCTCTACAATGAAATCATGGAACTAAAGCCCGGATTCGATATGGATGGAAAGGACGAAGATCTCTTCTTCCTTTCCAACGGACATATCTCCCCCGTTTTTTATAGCGTATTGGCCAGAAAGGGGTATTTTCCCGTTAGCGAGCTGGATACCTTTAGACTTATAGATTCCCGTTTACAGGGACATCCAACAACCCATGAAGGGTTGCCAGGAATACGCATTGCCTCGGGCTCCCTTGGACAGGGCATGTCGGTTGCCATTGGTGCCGCCCAGGCCAAAAAACTCAACAAGGACAATCACTTGGTCTACTCCCTGCACGGTGACGGGGAACTACAGGAGGGACAGAACTGGGAAGCCATTATGTATGCTGCCGGAAAAAAGGTGGACAACCTAATAAGCACCATTGATTACAATGGCCAACAGATCGATGGCGCCACCAAGGACGTATTGCCGATGGGCGACCTAAAGGCAAAATTCGAAGCCTTTGGATGGGATGTGCTGGAAGTGGAAAAAGGAAATGATCTGGAAACCATCATCACTGCTCTTAATGAAGCCAAAAGCAGGACCGGAAAGGGCAGACCTGTATGTATCCTGCTCCATACAATAATGGGCAACGGGGTCGATTTTATGATGTATACCCACGCATGGCATGGAAAGGCACCCAATGACGAACAACTGGCAAATGCCCTAGGACAAAATGCCGAAACTTTGGGCGACTACTAAATTCCCCACGAAAAATTATCCCTTCCAGTAGGGAAAACCAATTAAAAGAGCATCAAAATGAAAAAATATACAGACACAGGAAAAAATGATACGCGTAGCGGATTTGGAGAGGGCATGACCGAACTGGGACGGACAAATCCCAATGTAGTGGCCCTATGTGCCGATTTGGTAGGCTCCCTTAAGATCGAGAAGTTTATAGAGGAAAATCCCGACCGATTCTTCCAGATCGGAATTGCCGAGGCCAATATGATGGGCATCGCCGCAGGTTTGACCATTGGCGGTAAAATTCCCTTTACAGGTACCTTTGCCAATTTTTCCACAGGTAGGGTGTACGATCAAATCCGCCAGTCCATTGCCTATTCTGGGAAAAATGTTAAAATTTGTGCCTCACATGCGGGAGTGACCTTAGGGGAGGATGGTGCTACCCACCAGATATTGGAAGATATAGGGCTCATGAAAATGTTGCCGGGAATGGTGGTCATCAATCCATGTGATTTTAACCAGACCAAGGCGGCCACTATAGCCATTGCAGAATACGAAGGCCCCGTATACCTCCGTTTTGGCAGGCCTAAAGTTGCCAACTTCACCCCGGCCGATCAAGTATTTGAAATTGGAAAGGCAGTAATGCTGAACGAAGGCACCGATGTTACCGTAATAGCTACGGGACACTTGGTATGGGAGGCATTGATAGCGGCAGAGGCTTTGGAATCCCAAGGTATCTCCGTGGAAGTGATCAATATCCATACCATAAAACCACTTGATGAAGATGCGGTGTTAAAGTCTGTTAAAAAAACAGGTTGCGTGGTAACCTGTGAAGAGCATAACTTTTTGGGAGGGCTGGGCGAAAGTATCGCCAGGACCCTTACCACACACTATCCCGCACCACAGGAGTTCGTTGCGACCATGGATACTTTTGGGGAAAGTGGGACCCCTGAGCAGTTGATGGAGAAATACGGATTGAACAATAAAGCCATTGAGAAGGCCGTTTTAAAAGTGTTGAAAAGAAAACAGTAGACAGCGTCCTTTTCATGAAATAGTACGTATCTACATTAAAATCAGGAACACTATGAGAAAAACACTTTTAACTGCAATTATGGTGCTTATGGGCGCCACTGCATTTGCACAGACAGGTCCCGGATTCGGGATCAAGGGCGGACTCAACTATGGCGCCAACGGGGATTATTTTGATTCCGCCGAGGATGCGTACGAGAATCCGGACGGTAATGTAGGCTACCATATCGGTGTCTTCGGAAAATTGGGAAACCGTATCTACCTTAGACCGGAAATTGTCTATACCAAAATGAAGTCCGATTATGGGGACGGCAGTTTTGACATGAGCAAATTGGATGTTCCCTTATTGGTGGGCATTAAGGTAATTGGCCCGTTGCATGTTTTTGCCGGTCCCGCTTTCCAATATATCCTGGACACGGATTTTGATGATGTGACCTTAGGGGATGTGGAGAACGATTTTACGGTGGGCATGAACCTTGGTGCCGGGGTAAATCTTGGCAAATTGGGAATCGACCTACGGTATGAAAGGGGACTTTCCAGCAATGAGATCGATTTTGGCGATGTAAACCAGAATCGTATCGATACCAGACCAGATCAATTGATCTTAAGTCTCTCTTTAACTCTCTAACGAACGTTTCCTATATAAAAAAAGCCCGCTGGATAATTATACCGGCGGGCTTTTTTTATAATGATCTTTTAGCCTCTTCGGGAATCAATTATCCCTATCCAGGTAATCGGGTACCCCATCCCCATCCGTATCCGGATAGGTAATGACACCATTGGCATCAATTTCAATTTCCTCACGGGTGGGAATCCCATCCCCATCATCATCGGCATCAACAAAGTTGGGGGTCAATTGCACCCTATCTTCCCGTTCTTCGTCCTCGTCGGTATTGTCATCATATAAGTACCCATTTCCATTGAGGTCCTCTAAATATGATGGAATTCCATCCCTGTCATGATCGGTCTGGTTCACCGCAAAGAGATCCATTTTAAAAATCAACGGGCTGTAGGCTGGGATACTACCCTGAACGCTTCCGTAATATCCAAGGGCAGAGGGAAAAATTACCAATCCTATCCCATAGTTCTCTACCGTAAAAGTTCCATCATCATTAAGAATTGGCGTGCCTCCGGCCCTAAAATTGGAGGCGCCCTCGGCAAAACCCCTTGCTCCGGATCCCTGGATATTGGCCAGGTCGAACCAAACGGGAATCTGCCCAGAGGCATCGAAATTGGTGCCGTTCAGCAGACTCCCTTCATAACGGACATATGTTGAATCTGCGGCCGTGGCCATCTGCCCTACCCCTTGTCGCACGTCGAGATAATAGTAGGTATGCTCAACAGATCCCTCGCCATCAAGGCCAAATCTACTAAAATCTATCGCCACCGTCTTTTGGGCCATCTGCCCGGACAAAGGTTCCTTGTCCGCATTTTCGCCCGCAATGGTATCGATCCGTATCTTAAAGTCAAAATCCTCTGCGGGATTTTCAAATTCATCGTAATTATAAAAATGCGTCCTCAAAAACGCTTGGATGGCGGCCTCGTCCTCCGGTTTCACTTCATCCAAATCCCTCGGCGGAACCACCTGAAGCCCCGAGTCATCATTGCTGCAGGACCACAGTGTCGCCAAAGTTAAAAACACTACTAAATAACGGTTCATTGCCATCTATCTCCTTTTAAGGTCCGCAAGATACAATTTTCCACTATTTTTGTAGAAGTCAATTACAAAGAATTTATATTGATCATGCGCATAGACAAATACCTTTGGAGCATACGCTATTACAAGACCCGAAGCATAGCCACGGAAGCTTGTAAAAAGGGACATATAAAAATAAACGGCCAAGGGGTGAAACCTTCTCGGGAGGTATACCCAACGGACAAGATAGTCGTACGAAAGGATCAGATAAACCATGAACTTACCGTCTTGGACATACCTCCTTCGCGGGTAGGCGCAAAATTGGTGGATATCTATCGGAAGGACAATACGCCCGAAGAGGCCTTTCAGCACAATGAACTTCTAAAATTGTCCAAGGAACATTATCGTAAAAAGGGTACTGGCAGGCCCACTAAAAAAGATCGAAGGGATATAGATGACTACACGGACGATATTGAAGAAAATCCATCCTTTCCCTCTTAAAAAGCCTTTATGAAAAGGGACTATTGGGAACAAAAATATAGGGGTGCCGATCTAAAATGGGATATTGGGACGGTTTCCATGCCCTTGAAAGCATACATCGACCAGCTCCCTGACAAGAACATTAAAATATTGGTGCCAGGTGCTGGACGGGGGCATGAGGTGGTCTATCTTCACCAAAATGGCTTCCGGAACGTCTTTGTGGCCGACATAGCCAAAGCACCTTTGGACCATCTTGGAACCGTTCTTCCCAATTTTCCAAAGGACCGTTTGCTATTGGGCGATTTTTTTCTTCTAAAAGAACAAGATTTCGACCTTATTTTGGAACAGACCTTTTTCTGCGCAATCCTTCCCCTTAAAAGGAAAGATTATGTAGCAAAAATGGACGGAATACTGAAGAACGGTGGGAAACTGGTCGGACTGCTCTTTAATTTCGAACTTACAGCAGAAGGTCCTCCATTCGGAGGAAGTATACTGGAATACCGCTCCCTATTTTCCCTTTATTTTCATCTAAAAGTTTTGGAGCCGGCCCATAATTCAATAAAACCGAGAAAAGATAGAGAACTGTTCTTTATCTTTGAAAAGAGAAGCGACCTTGGGAAGTCCAAGAGTCCATTTGACACGGAATAAACATTCCGGCTCCGAGTAGACATCGGATCGTAACACCACTTTTGTGGTCAAACCAAAGCCATATGCAAAACCAAATTTTGTCGCACGAGCAGATCCAGCATATAATAAAACGTATTGCCTACCAAATATATGAGGCCAATGTAGAGGAAAAGGAAATAGTCATTGCCGGAATCGAAGGTGGGGGACTGCTATTTGCGAAGAAGATAAAAAAGGTGTTGGAAAAAATTACAGGAGCAAAAATTTTGTTGTGCAAGGTTAGCATGAACAAGAAAAACCCTGTGGTAAGCGGAGTGCAGACTTCCCTTCAAGAGGAAGAGTACACCAATAAATCGGTGGTGTTGGTAGACGATGTGCTAAATTCCGGTACCACACTTATCTATGGGGTGCACCATTTCCTAAGGGTTCCCTTAAAACAGCTCAAGACAGCCGTATTGGTGAACAGAAACCATAAAAAGTATCCGGTAAAGGCAGACTATAAAGGAATCTCGCTATCCACCTCCCTGCAGGAACACATAGAAGTGTCCTTTAAGGACAAACAGGATTCCGTGTCCCTAGCTTAAAAGCTCCTTAATGCCCTCCACAATTGTCCTTATTTCATTTGTGTCGGCAGAGATCGTATGTTTTGCCCTCGTATAAAAAGAATTTCTTTCAAAAAGATGTTTGCCAAGGAATTCGGGCAGATCCTCCTCCTTAATATCGGAAATCAAAGGTCTATGTTTTTTTTCGGGGGACAACCTCCGAAGAAGTTCGGACAACGAGACCCTAAGATAGAACACGTTTGGGGTATATTGGGAAATGGTATCCATGTTCCCTCCGTAACAAGGCGTGCCGCCCCCGGTGGACAGCACAAAGTTGTCTTTGTGCTCCATTATCTCATGCAGACAATCGTGTTCCAATTTTCTAAAGAAAAGTTCCCCTTTCTCCTTAAAAATATGTGGAATGCCCATGCCCATGCGCTCCTCCAAATAAGCATCCATATCCAGAAAGCTGATTTTCAATTCCTTGGACAACTCCTTGCCAACAGTGGTCTTGCCGCTTCCCATATACCCTACCAAAACAATTTTCATCCGTACATTTTTAGGTAAAAGGACCAAAGATAAGGGATTTCAAAAAAAATCCAATTTAATCAAAAAAAGGCTTGTTAAATAAAATAATGATCTTATATTTGCACCCGCAAACAACAGTACGTTGGCATTTAAAATACTGACCTGGTAGCTCAGTTGGTAGAGCATCTCCCTTTTAAGGAGAGGGTCCTGGGTTCGAGCCCCAGCCCGGTCACTTACTAAGAAAAAACCCCTGCAGATTTTAAAATCTGCAGGGGTTCATTTTTTGAGCATAAGAGCATCTTGGGAATATCAATTGACAATTGCCCGTTTAATTTTAATGAAATTTGCCGCTTATATAGTTATGGGGTTTGGCCACAGCGTGTACGTATCGAATTGGGAAGGACCTAAGAAATTCTGTAAGATCTCTCCTCGTGGTCACCTGGAAATATAAAAATCAGGAGCGGATCGGGAAAGTTATGATATGGACTATGGATCTGTCCAGACCTTTGAGGCAGTGAACATCCCGAAAGTGTACTGCACAAGGAGCGATTCCAATAGTGCAATAGATGCACCATTAAACGCTGTTGGTCCAGATTGGGACGGCTTTACTGCAGAGCTGTTGCTTCCATCCCATTACAGCGGAAATATCCATTACATGGGCCTCAAACGAATGGTAACATACCTTTTTATTTAGATCGAGGACCACTGGCCAATTTAATTCCCCACTTCCCTTGCCCAATAGGTTAACAAGTCCCTTTTCCACCATTTGAGCACAAACGGCCCCAACGATCCTCACATTGTCAATACCATCCTTATCGGCAAAACCGATATAATAATTGGCAGGAATGCCCAAAAATGAGCATTTTGGTATTTCCATGCCCGATGGGCGCGAACCACTTAGGGAAGTCACACAAAATTTTTCGGTATCCATGGGGTCTTATATTTCATTTTCAGAAACTTAAGATACACTTTTTACCGTTCGGCCGATTCGCATGTAGCATGGAAATACCAAAAATTTATCAACAGTGATCTCGAATCCTGTTAGATCGACCTATGTGCTAATGGTAGAGACCTCCTCGGTACGGCCTTAAGATTCCAATATTTGCAATTGTTGCAAAAGTTGTGCCTGGGTTACGGGATATTCCTTCCCTTCCCGGATGGCCCCGTAAACATCCTCAAAAAGTTGTATATAGGACGCTTTTGGTGCGGGGATACGCTCTTCGATTCTGCTCCCATCGTTTGCCATCGTGACCAGGATTCCGGCCTTGTCGGACTCTTCCTCTCCGTATCCTGCATCTTCGGGACGTATCCCCTTTAGAAGTTGCTCCTCCTGTACATCTGCCCTTTGTTTGATAAACGACCCCTTGGTGCCGTTTAGGACAAAAGCTGGCTGTATGGCTACCACCAGCATGCTCATGGTAAGGTGTACTTGTAATCCTTTAGGATACAGTAAATGGATGTGGGCATAATCATCCACTTTTGTATTGGGCCTAAAATGGCCAAGATGCTTTCTAAATTCCAACGGGTTTCCAAATAGGGAGATGACCTGATCCAATAGATGGGGCCCCAAATCGTACAACAGACCACTTCCTGGCACGGGGCTTTCTTTTGCCACTTTTGGACCGATGGCATAGCGATACCTATCAAATCTCATATGCACCTCCACAAGGGATTCCAGTTTTCCTGAATCCAGAACCTTTTTTACGGACAGAAAATCACTGTCGTACCTGCGGTTCTGATATGCCAATACGCTACGCTGTACTTGGGCAGCCTCCTTAAATAACTGTTCCGCTTGTTGGGAGGTAATGGTAAAGGCCTTTTCAAGGAGTACGTGTTTTTTGGCGCGCAATGCCTTTAACGCAAAATCGAAATGTGTGGGCGTAGGAGTGTTCACCACAACCAACTCTATAGTGGGATCTTCAATAAGTTCCTCTACGGAACCATAACTTATGATGGATGGATATTCTTTCTGGGCCTCTTTATTGCTTCTTTCCACCACGGCACTCAATTGAAACCCTTGGTGTTCCCTTAAAAATGGGAAGTGAAACAATTTTCCGGACATTCCATAGGATAGGACCCCTGTTTTTATTGGATTTTTCATAATAGAAATGTTTTGGATCGTTAAGACTCCAACTTCGTATGGATCTAAAGATACCAATTCCGTTGCATACGGCCATGACAAAGATGTTCCCTATGGGA
>TARA_R110002020_G_scaffold262126_3_pt1 | contig 20245 bp, 13 predicted proteins | sample TARA_R110002020 | Tara Oceans TARA_R110002020 (sample SAMEA4396489) | marine metagenome | biome: Westerlies Biome; feature: [MES] marine water layer (ENVO:01000295) within the mesopelagic zone...; material: water (ENVO:00002006), including particulate matter (ENVO:01000060) such...
TTACCTGATACATAACATTAGGCTTAACCCCAATACTTTCAAGTAAATAGTATTTACGCTCATCGTTCTTCTTTTTAAGGATCTCAGACTTTTCATCATTCACATCACCAAAGACAATCGCTCCCTTATCACATGCATTAGAACATGCAGTATAGAATTCTCCATCTTCAATAGCTCTACCTTCACGCTTAGCGTCTAAGATAGTCTTTTGAGTTAACTGCATACACATTGTACATTTCTCCATAACCCCTCTCGACCTCACAGTAACATCAGGATTAAGAACCATACGACCAAGATCATTGTTCATATGATAATCAAATTCATCATTCTCACTATACAAGAACCAGTTAAAACGACGTACCTTATAAGGGCAGTTGTTTGCGCAGTAACGAGTACCAACACAACGGTTATAAACCATCTGATTTTGACCTTGACGACCGTGACCAATAGCAGCTACAGGACACACAGTTTCACAAGGAGCATGGTTACAGTGCTGACACATTACAGGCTGAAAAGCCACTTCAGGATTATCAAATGAAGCGTTCTCAACTTTTGAATATGAATCAAAAGCAGGTAAGTTCTCAAGATCTTCTATCTCCTGCTCAAAAGTATCTGCAGAAGAGTAGTATCTATCAATACGCAACCAGTGCATATCTCTAAATTTACGTACTTCAGTTTTCCCCACTACAGGCACATTATTTTCAGAGTGGCAAGCTATAACACAAGCACCACAACCTGTACACGCATTTAAATCTATAGAAAGATTAAAATGTGGCCCTACTGAATCATCAAAAGATTCCCAGATATCAGCATTGCGATCACGCACCTCAATCTCAGAGTGATTATAATCTACTTCAGGAACTCCGTTCCAATGCTCTTTATCTTTCGTATTAAAGATCTCAAGAGTAGTTTCTCTTATAATATCATCGCTACGACCTGCCATTGTATTCTGAAGCTGAACACAAGCAAATTCATGCCATCCGTTATCAGCTTTTTCTATACTTACAGATTGTACGTTTTTAAAATTCTTGTAAAGAGGATAAGCATTAACACCTACCTGCATCTCCTCCTGTATAGCCTCTTTTTTACCGTAACCCAAAGCTAGACCAACTGTTCCTTTAGCTTGTCCCGGCTGTATAATTACAGGAACATTCTTAACAGTTACTCCATCAAGAGTAATATTTACGTAATGCCCATTGAGAGCACCATTACTCACGTGTGTATTTTCTACCTCTAAAGCATCAGCATCAGCTTTAGACATGGTAAGGTAATTATCCCAAGAAGTTCTAGTGATAGGATCAGGCATTTCCTGCAACCACGGGTTATTAGCCTGTTGACCATCACCCATACTTGTTTTAGAATACAAAACTAACTCATATCCACCAGAAGTATTTTCATTCTGAACCAATGCTGCCGCAGCACTAGCAGCAGTCATACCTTCAGAAGAAGTTATGCTATTTTGAACGAAATTAGGCTCTTCGGTCAGGTTTCCTTTTGCAACACCATCGTGTACTGCTTTATTCCAACTTGAACCTGTATTACTCCAATTAGACTTAAGATAATCGTAATAACTTAGATTATTACCGGTCCATTTTAGCAGCGTATCCTGAAATTGTCGTGTATTAAAAAGAGGACGAATAGTAGGCTGCATTAAACTTATGTGACCTCTTTTTATCTCAACATCTCCCCAAGATTCTAAGTAATGTGGAGTTGCTGCTATATAATCAGCAAGTTTAGCCGTCTCATCTTCCTTCATTGAGAAAGCAACAGTTAAATCAACTTTTTCAAGTCCTGCCTTAAATTCTTCCGCATTAGGCAAACTATAAGCAGGATTTACTCCCACAGTTAAAAGAGCGCCTACTCTTCCTGAATTCATATCACTAACCAACTGAGCAACATCATCTGCATTACCCTGACGAACAAGCTTAGGCGCAGCAACATCCATTGCAGAGCTACCTAAATGCTCATTGATTTCTAAAGCAAGTAATTGAGCATTTACATCTGGAACACCTGTAACAAAAACACCTTTGCTCCCAGCCTTTCTTAACTGAGCTACAGCCTGCTTTACTGCAAGATCCAATTCTTCAGAAAGATTTGTTGAACCGCCACTCATTAATATTGAATGAACTGCCGCAACAGCTTTCTTTTGATCACTAGGCTTCATAGGAACACGCTTATCAGCATTTGCTCCACTTAAAGTAAGGTTAGCCTCAAATTGTACGTGACGCGACATTACTCCATTTTCAGGAACGCGACTCTTAGCATAACTAGAATCATAACCACCACCTTGCCAATCGCCTAATATATCTGCACCAATTGAAACTATAACTTCAGAATCTGAAAAATCATAATCCGCTAAAGCTCTGGTTCCATATTTATTTTGAAAAGCATCAAGAGCCGCATTTTCACCTATAGCGTCATACACTACATGCTTCACTCCAGAATATCTCCCGGAAAAATCAGCAATTAATCGTGAAGTAGAAGGACTAGCCAAAGTTGAAGTAAGTATAGCAATTTGCTTCCCACCTAAACCATTAAGCTTAGAACCAACTTCCTCATCAAGCTGCGACCATGAAATATCCTGACCTTTAGCTTTAGGACCCTGAAGTCTTTTTGTATCATACATTGACAGAACAGAAGCGTGAACCCTGGCATTGGGATTACCCACATGTCCTGCAAGTTTATTATTCTCTATTTTAATAGGTCTTCCCTCTCGTGTTTTAACCAAAACACTGGCAAAGTCATACCCATCTGCCATTGTAGTAGCATAGTATTCCGCTATACCAGGAGTTATACGTTCTGGTTGAATAACATAAGGTATAGATTTTACAACAGGACCTTCACACGCGGCTAAAGAAGCTGCTGCCGTTGAAAAACCAACATATTTTAAGAAATCACGGCGAGTTGTAGATGAAGCCTCAAGAGAATCTTTATCTCCTAAAAACTCATCAGTAGGAATTTCTTCCACAAACTCATTCTGCCGAAGTGCCTCAACAATAGAGCTATCAGAATTTAGCTCCTCAACACTTTTCCAGTATTTCTTGTTTGATGACATAAAATTGATTGTTATTTATTTAGAAGCCCGATATGATCAAGACTTAATTTTCTATTTATTAATAATGACACTTACCACACTCAAGACCTCCCATTTGAGCAGCAGTTAACTGATCAACACCGTATTTCTTAGAAAGCTCTTCATGAATCTTATCATAGTAAGCATTACCTTCCATACGAACATTAGTCTCGCGGTGACAGTTAATACACCATCCCATAGTTAAAGGAGCATGTTGATAAACAACTTCCATCTCCTCAATAGGACCATGACATGTCTGGCATTGAACACCAGCAACTGTAACGTGCTGTGAGTGGTTAAAATAAGCAAAATCTGGCAGGTTATGAATACGCACCCATTCTACAGCTTCAGTTTTACCCGTATAAGATTGTGTAGATGGATCCCAGCCAACAGCTTTATAGAGCTTCTGAATTTCTTTATCATAGAATTCTTTAGAATACTCATCTGTAACAGAAGTGAATTCTGAAGAAGCATCAGCTACTTCAGATATACTCTTGTGACAGTTCATACAAACATTAAGAGAAGGTATACCAGAAGTTTTACTCGTACGTGCAGACGAGTGACAATACTTACATTCTATCTGGTTATCACCAGCATGAATCTTGTGCGAGTAATGTATTGGCTGAATAGGTTGATATCCTTGATCAACACCCACCTGCATTAACCAGCCGTAAGCAAAATATGCGCCGCCCAACATTAATATGATTACCGTAACTAAAACTAAAAACTGATTCTGCACAAAAGCCTTCCAGATAGGAGTACGCTTTTCTTCAACCGGAAGTTCTACCCCCTGAGCCTCTGCAAATTTCCTCAGTGTATTATTTACAAGAAATAGGACAGCAACCAACATAAGGAAGATCACAGCAAGTACACCCAGAATAATATTATTAGAAACACCAGAACCACTTCCCGTTGATTGACCTTGAGGACCATCAATTGTAGCAGTAGGAGCTTCAGGTTTTGGAGTATCAGTATACGCCATGATATTGTCAATATCCGCAGTACTTAATTGCGGAAAAGGATTCATAGGAGTCTGATTGAACTCATTAAAAATCGCTACAGCCTCAGGATCTCCTGAAGCAATCATTGCCTGACTGTTATGTATCCACTTGTACAACCACTCGCGATCATGACGCTCTGTAACCCCAAAGAGGGCAGGCCCAACAGCTCTGCTATACAACTTATGACAAGCTGCACAGTTAGCCTTGAACAAAGCCTCACCTGCCGCAGGATCTGCGCCAGAAGTAACCGGTTGATCAGTTGCCTGGGCTGCATCGGCCGCGGCCTCTGCATCCTGAGCAAGTACTACAGTGGAAAAGGATAGCAATAATGCTAAACCAATAAAAACAATTCTTGAAGCTGAATTAAGGTTTTTCACCTGTTTCATAGTGTGATAGGATTGTCATCTTAAAACGTCGTCTTTTTTAGTTAATTCCTCTACTTATAGGCTAAAGAAGGGTCGACAAATTTGAAGGCAAAAGTAAGACTTAGAAGTGGATTTTTGAAGTGTTAGCATTCCGTTAAAACATAATTTATTCTGGTTCTAAATAATAAAAATACACCGATTTGAGTTATTACATTTACTTTTGTACAAAACATAACTTAGATGAAACTTAACTCTCATAGAATCATTATTATCGGTGCTTTTATCCTTGCCGGAACCTTTTCCGGATACAGTCAATCGGCACAGTCAAAAATCGTTCAGGATGACCGAATACCTGCTCTGTTAGACCTAAAAACGGAAATGAGCAAGGATAATGAACTCAAAGATCGTTATAAAATACAGCTGTATTATGGCGAAATAAATCAGGCTAATTCCATTTATAATAAATACAAAACAAAGTCGGGTCAATATGCCGCCTCTATCATTTATGAGACTCCCAATTACAAAGTATGGGTGGGCAATTTTAGCGACAGACTGCAGGCAGATCGTGCGTTACTTCAAATACAAAAAATATTTCCAAACGCTTTTGTTCTTAAACCTGAGAGATAATTATCCTTACAGACTAAATAAAAAAAGCCCGTGAAAATATCACGGGCTTTTTACTATATAATTATTAAAGTTCTACTTTAATTTCTTCTTAACTGCAACTTCCTGGTAAGATTCTATTATATCACCTTCTTTGATGTCATTATAGTTTTTCACCTGAATACCACAATCATACCCTTTACTTACTTCTTTTACATCATCTTTAAAGCGTTTTAAAGATGCTAACTCTCCGGTATAGATAACTACACCATCACGGATAAGACGAATACCAGAATTACGGAATATCTTACCAGATATAACCATACAACCTGCAATAGTACCAATCTTAGATATTTTAAAGGTTTCTCTAATTTCAGCGGTACCGGTAATCTCTTCCTTCATTTCTGGAGAAAGCATACCTTCCATCGCATCTTTAAGATCATTGATTGCATCGTATATGATAGAATAAGTACGGATGTCAATTTCTTCCTTATCTGCAACCATACGGGCATTACCTGCAGGCCGCACATTAAATCCTATAATAATGGCATCTGAAGCCGAAGCCAGAAGCACATCACTCTCTGTTATCGCACCTACACCTTTGTGAAGAATATTCACTGCGATTTCTTCTGTTGATAGTTTTTGGAAACTATCAGTTAAAGCTTCTACAGAACCATCAACATCACCCTTAAGGATAATGTTCAATTCTTTAAATTCGCCAAGAGCAATACGACGACCAATCTCATCAAGAGTAATATGTCGTTGTGTTCTCACAGATTGCTCCCGTTGTAATTGAGTACGTTTAGCCGCAATATCTTTAGCCTCACGCTCATCATTCATCACGTGAAACTTATCACCAGCCTGAGGCGCACCATCAAGACCTAAAATAGACACAGGAGATGAAGGTCCGGCCTCTTTAACTTCTTTACCGCGTTCATCCTGCATTGCTTTAACCTTACCACTATGTGTACCAGCTAAAACATAATCACCAATTTTCAAAGTACCACCTTCTACAAGGATTGTAGAAACATATCCACGACCTTTATCAAGGAAAGCCTCAACAACGGTACCATTAGCATTTTTATCAGGATTTGCCTTAAGCTCTAACAACTCAGCTTCAAGAAGTACTTTCTCAAGCAATTCTTTAACACCTTGACCAGTTTTAGCAGAGATATCATGCGACTGTATTTTACCACCCCAATCTTCAACAAGCAAATTCATTGTTGCCAATTGCTGCTTAATATTATCTGGATTAGCAGTAGGCTTATCAATTTTATTAATTGCAAAAACAATAGGAACTCCCGCAGCCTGAGCATGCGAAATAGCTTCTTTTGTCTGCGGCATCACATCATCATCTGCTGCAACTACAATAATTGCAATATCTGTAACCTGAGCACCACGTGCTCGCATCGCAGTAAATGCTTCGTGACCCGGTGTATCTAAGAAAGCGATTTTTTGTCCTCCTTCAAGAGTAACACCATACGCACCAATATGCTGCGTAATACCACCACTTTCGCCTGCAATCACATTCTCTTTACGTATATAATCCAGAAGTGACGTTTTACCATGATCTACGTGACCCATTACAGTCACAATAGGAGCACGAGTTTGTAAATCTTCTGGTCTGTCTTCTGCTACTGTAACAGCCTCTTCTAAATCTGCAGTAACAAAATCTACTTCATAACCAAATTCATCAGCAACAATAGATAGTGTTTCAGCATCTAGTCTCTGATTCATTGTCACCATCATACCCAGAGACATACATGCAGAGATAATCTTTGTAACCGGCACATCCATCATAGTAGCAACCTCACTTGCAGTAACAAACTCTGTTACCTTAAGCACTTTGCTTTCCGCTTCCTGCTGAGCCTGTTCATCTTCAGTTTTTTGACGGTGTTGATCTCTTTTATCACGACGATATTTCGCCCCTTTACCTTTACTGGATTTACCCTGAAGTTTTTCCAGAGTTTCTCTAATTTGCTTTTGTACGTCTTCTTCGCTTGGCTCTTCTTTTACAACAGGACCTTTACGTCTGTTATTTGAAGTATTACCACCTCTACCTCCAGCTGTACCTTTTTTAGCTCCGCCAGGAGTAGCCGGCCCTTTGCTAATACGTCTTCTTCTGCGTTTTTTATTATCATCATCTGATGACGCAGCAGGTTTTTTCTTTTTCTCAGGTTTTTTAAACTGAGAAAGATCGATTTTTTGACCTGTAAAATTGGGGCCTTCTAATTTCTTATAATCAGTCTTTAAGACATCATCTCCTAATTTCGGTTCCTCTTTCTTAGGTTCTTCCTTTTTAGGCTCTTCTTTTTTAACCTCTGCCTTTTTAGGAGCTTCTTTCTTAGCTTCTACAGATACAGGCTTGGGAGCTTCAACCTTAGGCTGTTCTACAACCTTTTCCTCCTGCTTAGGCTTTTCTTCCTCTTTTGGCTTCTCAACCTCAACCACAGGCTCAGGTTTAACCTCTTCTTTTTCTTTAACTTCTGCCTTTTCTACTTTCTTAGCAGGATCTTTCTTATCAAGATCTATTTTACCTACAGTAACAGGACCTTCTAATTTAGCTCTCGCCTTGATCAAATTACTCTCAGGCTCTGGTTCAGGTGTTCTTTTTTGGCGTTTTTCTTCTAACTCCTCTTCTCTGGCCACCCTTAGTGCCTCTTTCTCTTTCTGCTTTTCTTCTGCGACCTCCTTAGAAGCTACTTTTTTATTGGCATCAGTCTGAAACTGATCAGACAACACCCCGTAGATTTCGGCAGAGATCTTTGTGGTAGGACGTGCCTCTATATCATGCCCCTTTTCCTTAAGAAAATCAACGGCACGATCTAGTGAAATATTAAGTTCACGTAATACCTTGTTCAACCTCATGTTTTTAACTTCTGCCATAAATTGCTTTAATTCGCTGTAAAATTAACCTAAAAAACCAGTACTATCCTAGTATTATTCAAACTCTTCCCGAAGAATACGCATAACATCCTGTATGGTTTCCTCTTCTAAGTCTGTTCTTCTAACCAGATCATCAACATCCTGCTCAAGAATACTCTTAGCAGTATCAAGACCTATTTTAGCAAACTCTGTGATGATCCAATCTTCGATCTCATCAGAGAATTCACTTAGTTCAACATCTTCTTCAACACCTTCCCTAAACACATCTATCTCATAACCCGTAAGTTGACCCGCAAGCCTAATGTTATGACCACCGCGCCCTATTGCCTTAGAAACCTCTTCAGGTTTAAGCATAACCTCTGCCGTTTTCTTCTCTTCATTCATTTTGATTGAAGTGATTTTAGCAGGACTAAGCGCGCGTGTAATAAATAACTGAAGATTATTTGTGTAATTGATAACATCAATATTCTCATTACCTAATTCACGAACTATGCCATGAATACGCGACCCCTTCATACCCACACAGGCACCTACAGGATCAATACGATCATCATAAGAATCTACAGCCACCTTAGCTTTTTCTCCTGGTATTCTCACAACTTTCTTAACCGTGATCAAACCATCAAAAACCTCAGGAATCTCAGATTCAAATAATTTCTCTAAGAAAAGTGGTGAAGTACGCGACATTATAATCGCCGGCTTATTGCCTTTTAGCTCAACACTTTCTATAATACCTCTTACATTTTCGCCTTTGCGAAAGAAATCTGAAGGTATTTGCTTCTCTTTAGGAAGAATAATTTCATTACCCTCATCATCAAGAAGGATGATAGCGCGATGACGTATATGGTGTACTTCTGCATTATACAACTCACCTTCCAGCTCTTTAAACTGCTTATAGATGTTTGTATTATCATGCTCATGAATTTTGCTAATTAAGTTTTGACGCAATGCCAAAATAGAACGACGTCCCAGATCAATAAGCTTAACCTCTTCAGAAACATCTTCACCTACTTCAAAATCAGGCTCTATTCTTCTTGCAGCAGCAAGACTAATTTCAGAATTCTCATCTTCCACTTCGCCATCTGCAACCACAACACGGTTACGCCATATCTCTAAATCTCCTTTATCAGGGTTAATAATGATATCAAAATTATCATCACTACCAAAACGTTTTTTCAGGGTGCTTCTAAATACTTCTTCAAGTATCGCCATAAGCGTCACTCTATCGATGAGTTTGTCATCTTTAAATTCAGAAAATGACTCGATTAACGCAATATTCTCCATATCGATAAGTCTTAAAATTTAATCTTAACTTTTGCCTGAGCGATATCTTCATAATTCAATATCGACTCTTTTATAACTGTTACTTTGCCTTTACCTACCGGTTTATCTTCTCTAGATTTCCATGTAAGTTTTATGCTGTCATCGTAAACCTCCTCAAGAAGGCCTTCAATTTTTGATCCATCCTTTTGTTTAACCTCAAGATCTCGACCTATATTCTTTTTGTATTGCCTCTTGTTAATTAGAGGCTCTGTAGCTCCAGATGACATAACTTCTAGTGAGAAGTCTTCCTCATCACGATCTAAATTGTGCTCAACCTTGCGACTTACATCTATACAATCTGAAACAGTAACACCATTATCACCATCTATAATAACAGTAATTGCGTTATTATCCTGTATTGTAAGATCTATCAAAAACAAGGATTTATTCTCTTCTAATGCCTCATTTACCAAGGCTTGTACTTTTTCCCTAAACATTTTTCCTATAAAAAGAGGGGACTTTATGTGTCCCCTCAATTATTTTTTCTGATTTCAACGGTGCAAATATAACAATAATTATCAAGATATAAAATAGACAGGGACACCTAATAAAATTGTAAATTTAGATAACTGCCTCAAAGTTAATCATAACCTGTTAATTCGCTCAATTATGATACAAAAATTACTGGTCCCCACAGATTTTTCACCTCAGGCGCTAAATGCTCTTAAGGCAGCTGCTCAATTGGCTCGTCGCTACAAGGCAGATATTTATCTACTTCACCTTCTCGAGATGCCAGAGGTTTTCATAGACGGTCCTGCCACTCAGCACCAGAGCCAGTTACCAGAAGCTTTATACTACATGAAACTGGCTCATAAAAAATTTAGCAACATCTTAAAAGCACCCTTCCTTGAAGGCATCAAAATATACGAGACAGCCGAGTTTGACGGTGCCTTTGAAGGCATTATGACTTATGTGAAAAAATATAACATAGATGCTATAGTTATGGGCTCACATGGCATGAGCGGTATACAGGAATTTTTCATAGGATCTAACACCGAAAAAGTAGTGAGACATTCAGAAATCCCCGTTTTTGTTATAAAAAACGAGCTAAATATATTCAATATCAGGAATTTTGTTTTTGCTACAGATCTTCAGGAAGAAAGTCTCGAGGCTATACAGGAAGCAATTAAATTTGCCCAATCTGAAGAAGCCAGCCTTCACATGCTCTATGTTAATACGCCTAACCGTTTTAAAACAACACAGGAGATCACCTCTATTTGCAAAGGCTTTTTAAAGAAAATAGGACAAAAAAGTCAGAAATTAACCATCTACAACGATGTAAGCGTAGAAAGAGGGATTCTTAACTTTGCCGAATCTATAAAAGCAGACCTCATAGGAATAGGCACTCACGGGCGCAAAGGTTTAGCCCATTTTTTAAATGGCTCTATTAGTGAAGACCTTGTTAATCACGCTCAAAGACCGGTTGTAACGTTTAAAATCTCATTTGAAATAAAAAGTCGTTAAATAATATTTAAATAAATCACAGTTAGCACTTTGTTAACACCATAGCATGTATTTTCAAACAAAAATTTACAACCTATCGCTATGGAAACTAACAAAACAGAAAATATCGTAGAAGAGATTCATAAACTCATTGATCATAGTTGCTCTCATACACACTACGATCATACAATCAAGTTTGAGCGATTTCACAGAGCTATTTTAAAGAAGTTCTTTAAATCTGAAGATGTACAATTAAAACACCTGTCAGATTCAATACAGATAAATATAAAACTCTGCACAAGCGCCATAAAAGAGCAATACATAACCATGGAAGTTGGCGTAGAAAAATTAGAGAAATTCCTTAAAGCCTGTGTAGCGCAGGACACTGCAAACAGAAACTTCTATTTAAACATGCTCAACTACTACGCAACAGTAGAAGGTAATATGTTTAGCCTTTAAGAAAAATCGGTCTTTTTATATCAAAAATCCGGCAAAAATAGCCGGATTTCGTGTTTATAAACCTTGCCCTTTCACTGAGCAAGTCTCAATTACTCAAGCCTTTTTAGCTAATCAGAATATTACAAATAAAAAAATCCCGACTTCTATATGAAATCGGGATTAAATTCTTGTTGGCCTACTAGGGCTCGAACCTAGACTCTTCTGGACCAAAACCAGACGTGTTGCCAGTTACACCATAGGCCATTACCTTGTGATAAATCACAATCACATTCTCAGAAGCTGCGAATGCGGGTGCAAATTTAAAACAAACTTTGATTTGCACAAACTTTTAATGAAAAAAATAAAGCTATCTAAAAATAACTTCCTTTTTAAAGCGTTTCTTGAAAAACCAAAACTCTTTAAGGTATTAATTCTTAAATTTGCCCATGTTAATTTTGGCCTTATGACTGACTTCAAATTTTCGAAGTACAATAAAATCTTTGGATGGCTTGCTTTCGCAATCGCTCTCACAACCTTTTCTCTCACAGTAGAACCCACAGCTAGCTTCTGGGATGCCGGGGAGTACATTTCAACCTCATCTAAACTAGAGATAGGCCACCCGCCGGGAGCACCTTTATATCAAATGTTGGGTGCATTCTTCTCAACATTTGCAACAGACAGTGCTCATGTAGCGGTTGCAGTGAATTTTATGTCATGTCTAGCATCTGCTTTTGCAGTGTTGTTCATGTTCTGGTCAATTTCGCTTTTGCTAAAAAAACTATTGAGAAGATCACATGAAGAATTAACAGTTTCTAAGTCATGGGCAATTATTGCCAGCTCCTTCATCGGCTCTGTATCATATACATTTACAGATAGTTTCTGGTTTAACGCGGTAGAAGCAGAAGTTTATGCCATGGCGACTTTTATTCTCGCTTTGATGTTTTATCTGGCTTTACTGTGGGAAAGAGATATGTTTAAACCACGTGGTAATCGCTGGTTGATGTTGATCTGTTTTGTGGTAGGATTATCATTTGGGGTGCACTTTATGGGTTTACTTACCATCCCTGCGATGGGCTTCTTGTATTTCTTTAAGAACTATAAAAAAGTTACCGTAAAGAATTTTATCGTGGCAAACATTGTTGTAGTGGCCATATTAATGTTCATATTTAAATTACTGCTTCCGTACACTTTAAGCTTCTTTGGTTATGCAGAAGTATTTTTCGTTAATCAAATGGGCATGCCGTTTAACAGCGGGACAATTATCGCCGGTATTGTCTTTATAGCAGCCTTCTACTACCTTTTAAATTTTACGACAAAGAAATCTTACTACCAGTTAAACACGCTGGTTTTATGTATTCTTTTTATTCTTATAGGTTTTTCAAGTTGGCTAATGCTTCCTATACGTGCAAATGCGGGAACCACTATCAATGAGAACAATCCCAATAATGCAAGGGAGCTACTGGCTTATTACAACAGAGAGCAATATCCTGAAACGCATTTATTTTATGGCCCACAATTTACAGAGATATTTGGTGGTTTAGATCCTGTTAATCCATACACAGATGATAAGCCCAATTACGAGAAAGATGAGAAAAGCGGCAAATACATCATCGTAAATGACTGGAAAAATGCAGTTCAAAATACAGATGACAGGCATAAGTCATTTCTTCCGCGCATGTGGAGCACAGAGCATATTGCTAATTACATGCAATTCACGGGTCCGCTAAAGTTCACAGTAAAACCAGAGTACGCTTCAAACCAGGAATTACAGCAGGCAATCGCTCAATTTAGGTCAGATTATGCTCAGGGCCGGGTCGACAATGAGGGCTATCAATCGTTTCTTATGAAAATAAGAGATTACATAGACGTAGAACGACCTTCTTTTGCAGATAACTTAAACTACCTGTTCGACTTTCAGATTGGTTACATGTATTGGCGCTACTTTATGTGGAATTTCACAGGAAAACAAGATGATATACAAGGTCAATACAATGATTTACACGGCAACTGGCTAAGTGGCATTAAACTTATTGACGAAGCCAGACTAGGGTCACAAGACAACTTGCCCAGCGACGTGCTTAATAATAAAGCCCGAAATACCTATTACTTTTTACCATTGATTCTAGGATTGCTTGGGCTGGTCTTTCAGGCAAGCCGAGACAAGAAGAATTTCTGGGTGTTGCTGGTCTTTTTCCTATTTACCGGTATAGCGCTTAAAATATACCTAAACGAAAGACCATTTGAACCCAGAGAGCGCGATTATGCACTGGTAGGATCGTTTTATGTATTTGCTATGTGGATAGGCATGGGTGTTTATGCGCTTTATGATATGCTCAAAAAGTATTTAAACCCAAAAATTGTGTTGCCAGTCGTTACAGTTGTGTGTTTATTAGCCGTGCCTGTTGTACTTGCAAAAGAAAACTGGAATGACCATGACCGCTCAGGGCGAAAAACTGCTCTGGCAATGGCAAAAATGTATTTAGACTCGTGCGATCCTAATGCGATCTTATTTACCATAGGAGATAACGACACCTTTGCTTTATGGTATGCACAGGAAATTGAAGGATATCGCAGAGATGTGCGCATAGTTAATACAAGTCTATTCCAGACAGAATGGTACATAGACGATATGAAACGCAAGGCTTACGAGAGTGATCCTATACCATCGCAGTTAAGCCATGACAAATATATGGCGGGTACTCGGGATGCTATTTGGTACGCCCCCATTCGCCCTAATGATACCCTCGATATTAAGACATGGATGAACTGGGTAGCAAGTGATGACCCCCGGACGATGGAAGAGTTGCAAAGTGGTACAATGATTCATTCCTTTCCTACACAGCATATTCGTATTCCTGTAGATAAAAACACAGTATTACAGAATAATATCGTACCTCAAAAAGATGCAGATTCAATTGTAGATGAAATAAATCTTACAATTAAGGGTGATATTCTTTATAAGAATAGATTGTTGATGCTTGATGTGTTAGCCAATAATGACTGGAAGCGTCCTATTTATTTCACAGGAGGCAGTTTTGGCGATGATGATTATTTATGGATGAAAGATTACCTGCAACTTGACGGTGTATGCTACAAACTAGTACCTATAAAAACACCTATCAATCCTCGTTCTCCTTATGACATGGGAAGAATAGATCCTGATAAGTTCTACAATATAGTCATGAACTGGTATTGGGGTAACAGTGGTGATCCAGATATATATCATGATACTGAAACACGAAGAAACGGTATTACATATAGAGGTAATATAGCCCGTGGTATAGAAAAGCTAATTGCTGAAAAGGAATACAAGAAAGCAAAAGACCTGCTCGATCTGGCAATGGAAAAAATGCCGGTAGACAAGTTTGAATACTACACACTTCTTGAACCTTATATAAATGGCTATTATGAAATAGGTGAAACAGAAAGAGCGCGTGAAATTTGGAATGAACTGGCAACTATCTATAAGGAGAAACTTGATTACTGGAGCTCCTTAGAATTAGACAGGCAATATAAATATGCCGAAGAGATCATTACAGATATTGAGCGCTATAGAAGTCTGGTCGATATTTTAGTCATAAACCAAGACCGCGATATCCTTGAAGATAAAGCAAAAGAATTTAATGATTATCTGCGTAAATTTGAACATTTCTACAATAGAGACGAAGAAATCCCTACAGACACAGATATGCTACCTGCTGCAGAACAAGAATCTATTCCGGCTGCCGTAATTGACAGTCTTAAGTAATGACTTTTATCCCACTACCCGTTAAAGTACCAGAGTTAATAAAATGGTATTATAACGGGTATGTCTGGGATAAATTTAAGGAGGTAAAAAAAGAAAAAATCCTTTACCTCACCTTTGACGATGGTCCTATTCCAGAAGTAACACCATGGGTACTAAATACTCTTAAAAAGTTTAATGCGCACGCCACTTTTTTCTGCATAGGAGATAATATCAGGAAACATCCCGATGTTTTTACTCAGCTTCTTAAAAGCGACAATCGAGTGGGAAACCACACATATAATCACTTAAAAGGCTGGAAAACTCAAAAAGAAGATTACATTAAGAATACTTTAAAAGCGGAAGAAATCATAGAAAAATCGGCTTTAGAAGGGCAAAAATCGGTGATATTTCCAAAGCTTTTAAGACCACCTTACGGAAAAATCACCAGACAACAGGCAAAATCGCTCAAGGCGAAAGATTACGAGATCATAATGTATGATGTAATTGCTTACGATTGGGATAAAAGTGTATCACCAGAAAAATGTGCTGAAAATATTATAAGGAATGCAAAATCAGGCAGTATTTTAGTCTTTCACGACAGCATAAAAGCGGAAAATAATATGAAGGCAGCTCTTCCTATAATCCTGAAGCATTACACAGAGGAAGGTTATACTTTTAAAACGCTTTAAACATATTCCTGCATAAGACCTATAAGCGTATTAGCATCTTGCTCCCCACTTTGTCTCCATTTCATTTCACCCTTTTTATAGATCATAAGAGTAGGTAAACCTTTTATACGCAGAGCTTCTGCAAGATCCGGGTTTTTATCCAGATCAATTTTGATAACTTTAGCCCTGTCACCCAAAGCTGCAGCCACATCTCGCAATACGGGATGCATAGCTGTTGACTGTTCATTCCATTCGGTATAAAAATCCAGTAGAACTGGAATTTCCTGATCGATCAGCAATCCAAATTTTGACATATTTAGCCATTTTGATTCCCTAAATATACTATTTATGCGTGAAAAACGGCTTTTTTGCTATAATTTCCAGCTAGAAGATAGCTGATTTATTTAACGCTTAAGTTTTCAGAAAATATTACCAGATCGTCACTCCCGTTCCCCGTTAGACGCTGCACATATAATTCTATATAGTCGCCTGGTGTCATAGTTACGATGCTGTTGAGAGCAACATTTTGAATGTCAGAATCATTATTTATACGCACAACAGAATTTGATTCTGTAATTACCGCTCCGTTCTTAGCGATTATAAACGCATAGAAGTCGCCCGTCGCCCCTGTAACCCGAATAGACAAAGATGCATTAACCTGCATATCCCGGGTTTTACTACCGTCGTAAACAAGCATGTTATAAGCAGGTGCTGTAAACCTAAACAAACTGTTCGCAGTTGTAGTATTACTAAATGCATCACCTGTAATTTTAGTAGGTGTATTTGCAGATATGGCTTGAGCAAATCCTGAGGTAAGACTCCCGTTATAATAGAAATTACCTGATGCATTCTCATCCCTTTCTACAGGTATGCCCTCGCAAACCACTGCCCAGTCTTTTGTGAAATTATAGCCATTATATGGCGAATTACCATTAATATAATTACCACCCCCATAAAACACAACACTTTGCAAAATACCATCTCCGGCTAGGTTAGAAACTCCGGTAACATCTACTGCAGTAGCACCTGTAGCCAGGAGCACCTGTGAGAAACCACTAACCTTCTCTATTAAATTAAAATCACCGCTAAATGTTTCATATGTACCTTGATTATTACCAAACCACCCCTGGTTATTTAGCAGTAGTTGATCAATATCTTTATATTCAAGACCGTCATTGTTTGATATGTATTGAATCACGTTCATGAAGACCAGATTAAAATTTGCAATTGTGCCTACGTTAGCAGAAGTCGTAACAATTGAACTCTGCATGACAAAGCTACCGCTACCCTGCCCATCAAGATTAAAAATAGTTCCTGAGGGCGCGCTTAACGTGATATTCCTCACACTACCACCACCGCCCAAAAAAACCGTACCGCCATTTGCAATTAATTTATCTTCGTTAGAATCAACACCTTCAATGTATGCGCCATTTAAGTTTATAGGATTACTAAGGGAAATTGCCCCGTTTATTTCATAAAGGGTGCTCGGGTCTAATACTATTGCGCCCCCAGAAGGTGCTGGGAAGTCACTTTCGCTTTTTACCAGAACATAATTATCCCGCTCTATATGACTAGTAAGAACTCTCTCCCAGGTACTATTTGAAGAGTTGTAAAAATACAGGTAATTTTCATCAGTATCGTAAACGAGTAAACCCTGAGCCGGCGTTGCTATAGCGAGACGCTCAACAGAAGTCATGCGGGGTGCCAGAAAACCCTGCGTGGTAGATTGTATATCAAGAATTGCTGAAGGATCTGGTGTTACAGTACCTATCCCAACTTGCCCATTGACATACCAACCAAAACAACTTGTAAAAATTATGACTAAAAGTAATTTTTTCTCCATCCTCTTCCTCTTTAACCACAATTTTAACAAATCAGCATTAAAATCGCGTATATTTTCACTTATGACAAATTAAGTCCTTTTACGGAGCTTTTATGTAATTTTAACTAAATACTCGATGAACGAACTATCCTTTTAATCAGTTACTTATAATATTTCAATCAAACTATAATTCGATTAAAAAATTACAAGTAATATATATTACAGAATAAAATATCTTTAAACAGGTTTTCGCTTGAGCTCTATTACTGTGATCTCCGGCCAAATACCCACTCGACCTGGATAACCTAAATACCCCAACCCTCTGTTTACATTTATCCAGCGATCATTCTCATTATACAAACCTGCCCAATTCTCATAACGGTATTGTACAGGACTCCATTTTAAAAACCCTGGTATTTCAATCCCAAATTGCATACCATGCGTATGACCACTCAGCGTAAGGTGAAACTTTTTAGGATGAGATTTTAATTTCTCCTGCCAGTACGAGGGATCATGACTCATTAATATTTTAAAATCATTTTCGGCTAGGCCTTCTGAAGCCCTATCAATATCACCAGCTTTTTTAAAACCACCTGCGCCCCAATTTTCAACTCCTACTAAAGCTATTCGTTCGTCTCCCTTTTCTAAAAAACGATGTTCATTGAGTAAAAGATCCCAACCCATCTCTCGTTGTAGATCCTTTAAGGTCTGCAAATTTTCTTCTTTAGCATTATTTGATTCCCATTCTACATAATCCCCATAATCATGATTTCCTAAAACTGAAAATACGCCATCTTTTGCACTTAATTTTTGAAAAACCTCCTTCCACTCCTGCATCTCAGTTGCCATATTATTCACCAAATCTCCGGTGAAAAGCAAAACATCACTTTGTTGCTTATTAATTAGATCAACAGCATAATTTACTTTTTCGTAATTATCAAAACTACCGCTATGTATATCGCTGATCTGGGTGATTTTATAACCATCAAAAGAAGGCGGAAGATCATCAAAGAACAATTGATAATTTAGAACACGATATTGGTACTTACCTCTGTACATCCCATAAAGCAAAGAAGCAAAAGGAATGGCAGCTATACCTAACGCAATAGAACTTATAAATTTTCGCCGGGAAGGCATTGTAAAAGCTTCTTCACCAGATATAAATTTATGATACACCCCTACAAAAAATCGCACTACATCTTCACCAAACATCATGAAAATCAATATCAGCTTAGGTACAATTAAGGCCAGCAGAAAACCCATAGCGTACATTGTAGGCGTGGTAAAGCCCTGCGATCTATCCATATGAGACAGGTGATAAATCAAATTAACTAAAACGACGAGTGATAAAACAAGATAGAAACCGTAAATCCATTGATTTTTGGTAACCGTTTTAAATGCCTGAAAAGCATAGATATCAATGAATATATATAGGGTGATGAATATGAACCAGCGCATGACATAATTTTAAGGAAGCAATATTACTAAAGATGACAATCCTAAATCTTTAAGGATTCCCAATTTTTTAGAAGAAGATTGATTTTTACTTTGATTTAATAAAAACTTAAATATTATCTTACACTTTAAATCAAAAACCTGATGGAAAGACGCAAATTCTTAAGTAGAAGTACACTTACCAGTCTGGCTGTTGCTATGGGAATATTAGAAACTAAAAACATTATGGCAAAGACTGCACATATAATAGATAAGCCTTTAGTAAAACCAGACCTAATAGCAATTTGCACATGGCAATTCACGAAGGCCAATTTCACCGCAGGAACCGCCCTAGATGAAGGAAAATCGGCTCTGGATGCAGCAATATTAGGCGTTGCCATTGAAGAGGAAAATATTAAAAACACAACCGTAGGCAAAGGCGGCGCTCCAGATCGTGAAGGCAATGTAACCCTCGACGCCTGTGTAATGGATCAATATGGCAACTGCGGCTCAGTTGTTTGTGTAGAAAATATAACAAACGTAGCTGCTCTGGCAAAAGAGGTAATGTTACAAACTCCGCATGTCATGCTTGCAGCAAAGGGAGCAGAAGAATTTGCATACTCTATTGGCTTTAAAAAAGAAGAACTTCTCACCGAAGCGTCAAAAGAAGCTTGGCAAAACTGGCTCAAAACCTCTAATTACAAGCCAATTATTAATATTGAAAACCATGATACGATTGGCATGCTCACAATTGATAAAAATGGTGACTTGAGCGGGGCCTGTACAACTTCAGGTTTGTCTTATAAAATGAAAGGTCGCGTAGGCGATTCTCCCTTAATAGGCAGCGGTCTCTTTGTAGATAATGAAGTAGGCGGTGCTGCTGCAACAGGTATGGGCGAAGAAGTGATTAAAACCGTAGGCAGCTTTTTAATAGTTGAATTAATGCGGAATGGCATGTCCCCACAAGAAGCATGTGAAGAGGCAATAAATAGAATAGTGAAAAAAAATAAGGGCTATCAGAACTTTCAGATTGCCTATATTGCCATCAACAAAAATGGTGAAACAGGTGCTTACTGCATCCACCCCGGCTTCACAATGATGAAATATCAAAATGCAGAAAATCAAAATATTCAGGTAAAAAGTTATTTAGAATAATTAACTTTTTACTAGTAAACTCGAATTATCATTTTCTACGTAGTTTTAAAAAAATAGTTATATTTGCATACGCTTAAAAGGCAGAAAATATTTAACGCTGTTGTAATTGACTTGTAATAATCAATTATGATTTGGGGTGAAAGCCAGCTCTTGTAGCTGGCTTTCTTTATTTATATAATTCTGGGGTGGTGAGCGAGATGAAAAATCAATACTCTTAATAGTTAGGAGAACATTCACAAGCAATGTGGCATTGAAAGTGAATTTTAACTTAACATCGAGCGAAGCGTTTCACTACTCTAATTTCTCT
>TARA_R110002020_G_scaffold154152_1_pt1 | contig 20240 bp, 9 predicted proteins | sample TARA_R110002020 | Tara Oceans TARA_R110002020 (sample SAMEA4396489) | marine metagenome | biome: Westerlies Biome; feature: [MES] marine water layer (ENVO:01000295) within the mesopelagic zone...; material: water (ENVO:00002006), including particulate matter (ENVO:01000060) such...
GAGCAGCATTCCACACGACGACACCACTGGTGACAGCCACCGACAAGATAAGACCAAGGGTAATCCTTGAAATCTTTACCTGTTTAAGATCAGCGACTACATCAGACATTACGACACAACTGAAGCCGACTTGTCGCCAAAGCGAGAAGCAACTATGCCCTTAACAAGACTCAATGCAGCCGTAGCACCAGCCAATGCAGCAGCCTTAGCGTTACCGATGTCTCCACCGACAACAAAGATACCTAGAAATGCCTGAACAAAGGTAGCAACTACCCGTTCGATAACGTCTTTAGTAACCACTTTTAACCTTCTTCCCTGTTTTCTTGGCTGCTTTTTTAGCAGCAGCCTTACCCTTCTTTGTGTAAGGAAACTTCTTCTTACCAACCTTAGGCATTAGCCGCTCCAAACCCTGTAGCAGAACCAGACATTAGCGCACCACCACCACCTGCAAAGTCTGACGCTCTGCGTGCCTTACGTGCTGCAATCATATCAGCCAGTTCCTGACCAGTACGTAACTTTCCTTCCACTAAATCACCTTTCATGCCGAACTCGGCAGAAATACCGTGCGTACCCAACTCAAGATTAGCCTCTCCTATACGTTCTTTATACAAATCTTCTTCTAGTTTCAGATTAGCAAAACCTTTCCATACACTTTCTTGCGTCCTACCCAAAGCCGTGATGGCTTCAGCACGCTGCTTTGTAATAGTTTCATCCAAAGTAATGGCAGCAGTACCACCATATGTTGCAGACTCAACAGTCTTTCTGACATCGACCCAATCCCCACCCCACTCATCATCGGGATCAAGGAAAGCAGTCATCAAAGCCGCATCACTAGCAGGCCCATACCAATCCATAAACGTCTGCTTGATTTCTTCCGGTGCCTTATAGATCATGTTCGATGCAGCAGTCAAACGCTCCGTGATTTCATCATCACCGACACTATTAACAAATGTATCTCTAACAAGATTATCAAGATTCGCACCAAGAGCAGCCATACCGTACTGCTCTAACTGGCGAGCAAGAGTTCGCTCACGTAACAGATACTCTGCTGGGGTAGGGATATCACGCGGAGCAGACAGGTAACGCTTATCTTCTCGCATCAAAGCAATACCGGGGAACCTATCCTTGAATGCTTTCTGATCGTAGACCTCTATCATTGCCTGAGCCGAAGTAAACGTGGAATCAGCAATGAATCTGCCCTTTACCCAACTCCACAACTCGTTGGTAGTCGCAGTATCAAGACCAATATCTAACATTGTTTGAAGAAAGCCCTGTTTCAAAGTCTTGAAGTTGTCATCAGACTCAAAGGATTCAGGCAGATCATCACCAGAAGCCGGTACAAAACCGGCAGGATTCGTTACATTCCCATGCTCATCTACCGGTGTACCAACCGGCGTAATCCCTGATACCGGTGGACCGATATATCCCGGGTCATCTCCAAATCCAGTAACGTCATAGTATTCGCCATACGCCTCAGCGATCTCTTCCAACGACAAGCCCGCATACTTGGGATCGCTTGATAGCAAACGACCGCTACCAACATCTCCTGCGGCCCGCGCTTCTTTGTAGACCTCATAGCCAGAACGAAGAACATTGCCTTCGTCGTCAGTCTCCACCCAAGCACCGGGTGTTACCTGCTCATTCTGAAGAATGTCCGGTCCATACCCCGGTACACGAACTACTCTAGAAGTGCCGGGACGGTACTCAATAGCCATTACCGTGCACCAAACATCTTAAGAAGAGTACCAGTCAAACCACTCATACCAGACTTATAAGCATCGGTCTTCTCAAACTGAGGCTGGGCACGCGCCCACCTACTAACCTCACGAGAATTCATAAACCTCTCATCGCCATCTTCGTTGAGAATCAGATTGTTTAATTGCTTACCGAATACGTCCTGCAACTTGACTTCGCTCGCATCCAACTCCCAGACATCTGCCAGAGTAGTCCTTATAGGAGACAAATGACTGTTCAACGACGACCCTCCAAAGGTACTGGTATCTGCACTATACGAAAAGTTATCGATCCGATCCAGTATCGATGAGCCACTCAGAAAACCGTATTGATCCCCAACCCTGCGAATGATCTCGTTATAAGCCGTCTGCCAGTTGATTTGTTCAGTCTTGACACTCTGAACGAGATCCCAAATATCCTCATCGTCTATCGCTATATAGTTTTGAGTAGCAATACCTTTGAAACTGTCAAACAAATCTTGTAGCGCACCGGGTCCAATTTTAGAAGAATCAAACTCGCTCCCAGCCTTTGGAGATGGTTTCGTAGTGAACCCATCATCCCCAAATAATTTCTCTTCAATCTGCCTATTTGCTTCATCCGCATTCAATACTGGCAATCCATTAGAACCAACATCTGATGCAGTAAGAATCAGATTTTCCGCAAAGTCTCTTATCCTTTTATTTTCAGGATCAAGATCATCAAGCCCCTGCATCCGCAAATAATCAGTGACATACCTTGCGGTTTCCTTCACCAACCGCTCGTATTCCCCACCGGGCGTCAGCGGGTCGTAACGTAGTTTCTGAACAGCCTGCCAAACAGCAGTCTGTTCGGCCCACCATGTCTCTTTGTTAAGAGCAACTAAGAATTCATTTATGAAGGCTTCTTCAACATAAGCAGCCCCCCCCGAACCACCTTGAATTACTTGAGTATTAAACTTTTCAACCCATTCACGAATAAATTCTTGTGCACGGGCAGGAGCCGTCGTGTCATTGTCAGCCCATTGGCCTAGCCACGACCACCCAAAAATATTACTTGCTGAAACACCGCTAGTGATATCCGCTCCGGTATCTACCTCGGTAAAATCTCGTCGTTCTGTAGATTCAATATCCGCCCCGGTATCTGCCTTGGTAAAATCTCGTCGTTCTCCTATCGCCATAACGAAATCCTACTTCTTTCTCCGCTTAATAGGAATAAGTTCACCAGTCTCAGGATTTATCCTAAACCGCTGATCGCCGACAATAGTTGTCGGCCAGTTTCGTGGACTCCCTGCTGCCGCTGCTGTGGCTTGAAGTGGTTTATATTCTTTTCTATCGCTAACCGAACTTTGAATAACTGATTGCCCACCCTCTCTTTGCGCCCGCAATTCGGCTCTCTTCACAATTATATTTCGTACTCTTGCTACTGTTTCATCCCCCCACTTCCAACCATGCTCATCAACAATAGCAAGAATTTCTTTATCCGATAAAGTCCGCACCGAACCGGGACTTCCCAAAGGGGCACCTTCATAGATCTTGTCCCATTGGTACTGGCGTCCAGTATCAGGATCTATCCCCGGTTTTTCTGGATCTCTTAAAAACTTTCCTTCAGATGACGGAACTCTATGATACTGAGTTCCCTCTTTAAGTATTCTAGGGTCTAGATTAATCTCTGGCGTAGGCCAACCTGTTCGTTTGAACTGTTCAAGTTCAGTCATTCCCAAGGCTTCTTGATAAGTTACAGGCCAACGAGGCCCAGACCTACTTAGACGATCAGGCATCCAATTTGGATAACGCTCTTCTATAGGATTTTCTTTAGCAATCTGATCAGCAAAATGAAATGGACTTCCATCAGGCTTACGTTCTTGAGCAATATCTCCCCATGTCACAGTACGCCTTGTATCAAGTTCCATTTGCAAACGTCTATATTCAGGATTCTGCACCCATCCTTTCTCAGTCCACCGACCCTTCGGAGTAGCAGCAGCCTCTCCAGTAAGATCCTTACCCCAATCACTTCCAAGAGCCGAATGCCCAGCCTCACCAGCAGTCGGAGGCGTATTCGCCCTGTGGTTACGCTTGTGTGCAGCATCAAACCGTGCAATAGCCGTAGCGTCAGTAGGATCAGACGGACCAACCGTCCAGAAATTATCAGCAACCTCAGTTGCCTTCGCAAAGTCCTCTATCTTCTTATCAATATATGCGAGAAGCCTCGGTGCCCTCTGACTCAACTGGGCGCGCCCGGTTCCTATACCATCCTTTGGGAACACAACAGTCTTCGGTCCAGCGAACGCAGCAAGATCATCGAAAGCAGCATCAATAATCTCTACATAGGTGTCGTACAGATCATCAGACCAGAAAGCATCCTCACGCATATGAGGAGCATTCTTCGTGGGGATACCAAAGGCGTTGTCTTCGTCACGAATGATCGCCTGACCGCCCTTGCCCTGATGTTTCATGTTGTCGCCAAAGACATAGACCTTATCCGGTTCAGTCCGAACAGATTCAACTGAAAATCGTGTGACCTTTTCGACACGATCAGTCTTCAACGCCAACTCTTCGCTTTCGATCTCGTCCACCCACCCTGCCTTCACATCAGGCGACCAACTATCGCCATACTCCTCAATGACTGTTTTGATTTCATCGTCGTCTAGGAATTCGTGTCCACCACCACCACCGGTTTGTTCAAACTCTTGGATCTTTTGAGTGCGTGGATTTCGGTTGACGGAAGCAGCAGGAGGGGCAGTCAATGTGACGGCATCGGGATTCAATACGATGATCTGATCGTCACCTACTTCGCTCCAGAACTTAGAATATTCGCCACGAAGTGCATCTCCTTCAGGTATTCTAATAACCACAACGTCGTAACCTTGGTCCGCGTAATAGTTCATTAACGAATCATTACCCGGCGTGCGCCTCAACCCATGTACCTTTTGACCCTGCGAATTTGTTAATTGCCCACCAACAGAACGCGCATCTTTTATCACGTCATCCAAAGATTTGATAGTAGTTTCATCAATCGTAAGAATGCGAGCATTGCGACTAACAACATAATCAAGTGCTTCTAAAGGAGTTGTTACGGCCCCGCCAATATCAGTTCGCCACTTTTGAATATCATAATCGTAGAAAGAACTGATATGTGCACCTTCTTTTTCAAGACGCGCATACTCCGCTTCGATCTTTTTATAGTCCCAAGTTTTCGGACCCGGTACTAAATCATTATGACCCCTATCGCTGGGATCGGCACCATAAAACTCCTGCACCGAAGGAGGATCTTTATCTGGATGCGGCAGACCGGGATACTCTTTACTGGGTATAACGCGACCCGTTCCAGTCGGAACATCTACCGTACTCCAACGATTATCGTTCACAGACAAGTACAAGAAATCTCCGAATACCGGCGGGTTTTTCGGAGTGCCGGGTTCCTCAGGCATTAGCCGTGCTTTACTCCCCGTCTTATGTACTGCTGGATGACTGGGATCAAACGACCCCGCCCTGATAGCAGCGGCAGATTCAGGGGTTGTAAAGTGTTTAAAGGTTTGTCCAGCCACAGGAGATGGCGCATCAGGACGACCTGTACCTACGATTTCAGGCACCTCTGCTTCCATTCGGAAAAGAGCATCCTTTTCCATCAGGTCCATCTCTTCGCCAAACTCGTCTATCTGCTCTTCAGGTATCTTAGCCAGTACTTCTTCCTCATAAGCCGCCTGCTGGGCCATCTCTTCTGTATATTCCACCGGCTCATCGGCTGCAGACCTAATCGTGCGCCCAGCATCACCCATCCCAACCTCTGAACCACGCAACTCCTCCAACAACTCAGGAAACTGCCTCTTCCAAAATGCGTCGCCAACAGGATGAGTAATCGAACCAGTCGTAGCATTCAAAGCATCACGAAACTCAGGTACCTGCATGTACTTTTGACGAAGAATCTCGCGCATCAAATCTACATTCCAATACTCGCCATCCACCTTCACTGTCTTCGTATGCTTTCCCCGACCCTTATTCTTAGCCCCCAACCCAGTTAGATTCTCATAACCCGGCCTGTACCCACCGCTCTTGTAAGCCTGATACGCACCCTCCGCAGTCTTGAACTCTTGACCCCTGAACCGGAACGGAAGTTCAGCAAAGTTTGAAAGAATCTGATTCTGACCCTTTACGTAATTGACCGATGTTCCCTCACGCGGACCAGCATCCGCAGCGACACCTTCACGGGCCTCCCTCAAACCCCTAACTTCTTCCTGTATCTCCCTCAACCGTCGCCTTTCAGCAGGCGAAGCATTCGATCCCCTCCTGACGATTTCTGCCTTCTCCCTCTCCAGTCTGCCGAGTTTGGCAGCAATTTCTGAAGGATCTTGCAACGACTCATCAATAGCACCCGCCGCTGTACGGCGAGGAACAGCCTGCAACTTAGGATCAAGCCGACGGAAAGTCAGATTGATTCGCAACCCGACATCATTCGGATCTGCCCTAAGAATAGAATGCCGATAGTTCGCATTCGTACCCTCCATCATGATCAACACATCGCCATTTCCTAGACGTAACACCCGCTGATCAGCAGGCATCGGCGTACCGGATTTCGTATTGGTAAATGCGAAATCTCGTGTAGCACCAAAGTTCACAGAAACAACAACCGATTCCGGTTCAGTACCTCTTTCACGAATAGCCCTGTTGTTTTCCGCATCCCACTTCTGAGCCAAATCACTATGCCAACCCAGATCCGTGGAACCATCCTGATAACGCTGGGCAAGAACAATATCGAAGTCGTAGCCAGTGATTTCCTCAACACGCTCCTTGATCTCTTTGATCAATGGAGTCAGAGGTTCGGCTTGGAACATCTTGTCCGTGTAGAAATACGTGCCATAGTCAATTGTTCCATCATCTCTTACACCACGTTCCACACCCATCACACGAGTCTGAGGCTTGACTAGACGCCCTTCATGCTGACGGGTACCCCTTTTCATATGCGAGTCCTGCCACCCATCGACAGGCTTGGGTTCAAGCGGCGGCGTTATCTCTGGATCTGTTCCAGAAGGAGGCTGCGCCCTGATGTCGGCATCGATCTCGTGCACATCAAACTCATCGACAACACCACGACGATGTTCGGCTTTGGCGTGCTGAAGAAATGCTACATTTACCGGAGCCTCTACCTTACCTACCGCATCATCAAGTACCTCAAATTTAATCTGCGTTTGCTCACTGAACTTCTTGCCCTCAGTCCAATTATCAGCCGCAGCCTGCGGATCATAACCCTCTCGCCTAGCCCAATCTTCAGGAGTCTCATTCTCCAACGTGCGCTTGCCGGTAACCCGAACAGTGATCCGATCTCCACCACGCGCAAACGTAACCGTATCCCCAACATTGACATGATTTAACTGCGAACCCCGCCTCGTCGTTGCCGTTCTTTCACCAGCGACAATGGCATCAAAGGTATTGCTGGACTTGATATGTTCCGCAGCAGGCAGAGTTCCCCCTTCTCCAAATACAAAATTCATTTGAATCGGCTTATCGTGAATGCGATTCTCTCTGGCTCTAGCCGCCCGCTTCTCATCGATACGACTCACAAGATCCCTTTGGTGCTGCTGCTGCGTGACAACACCCTCTGGAACCTCTAACTTTTGAGGAGTTTGATACGGATTTAACCGTGCACCAGTGAACCCCAACTCTTCTGGAGGCTCCCCAAGTATGTCATTCAACCAATTTCTTACATTGGTGAACATGTCGAAATCGTGAGGTGGGGAAGATTGCCTATTGCCAGCAACATTCAATGTTTCGATATTCTCATTGACCAACCAAGCGCGAATCTTTGTTATCCCTTCCAGAGTATTGAGTTCATTCATATCGGTTATCAATTTGAAAGGTCTGCCAAGTCGCTTTGCTTCTTTTCTAGTTACAGCCAATCCCGCAGACTCTCCATGAAAATCGAAGTAAATCGTTCCAGTAGAATCCTTCACATTCTGCCTAGTACGTGGTGGATAAGACGCTTCATGATGTGTCGTCAACCCGAAGGTTTGCAGATCTGGATCAGATCCCCTGTTTCCCGGTTTGGATTCATCCCAAACTTTGTAACCAGCAGGAGCCGTCCCACCAGTCTCAATGCCAAGATCCCGCCCCGCATACAAACCAGCCTGATCGCCACCAGTCTGACCACCAGATATAATTCTCCTAACCGGCAACGGATAAGACCAGATCTCAAGCGGATCAGTTATAGGAACAAACGGACCATCTGAACCACCCGAAACAGGGCCATACGGCGCACGATTACGTGCCTCAAAAGAGGCTGACATTTCTCCATCAGTGAAACCACCGTTACGAACAATCTGGCTTATGTATTCTTCAGAAAGATCTTCAGGTGCAACATCTCTAGGTGCCACAGGTTGCGGTTGAACAATTTTTTGCTCCGCTAACCGAGCCGCCCGATTCCTTGCAGCAGCATTCCGAAAGTATTGTTTTGTCGGCTCGATAATCGCACCACCATACTTAAGGCTTATAATATCAACTACATCAAGCGCCAGCCATGCAGCATCTCCCCAATTATGAACACCCGTAACATTTGCTAATTGATTACCATACGGATTTGGTTCATGTCCTTTTAAGCGTTCATCAGCACTACCTAAAAAATCCCAGCCACGCTCTAAATGATGCTTAAGCCCCAATTGAGGTTTACCAGTTATCGCCCGCTTAACCGGATCACCAAAGATCGACCATCCAGCCATTGCTATATCCGTAAGTACACCACCGGGACTGAGATAACTAACGCCATGTTTTACATCTGGTTGGTAAGTTCCCTCTTCCAAACCCATGTCGTAATACGATTGCGACCACGCCCAATCAACAGCATCCCCAGCGTCAGCCAATTCCAACAATTCAGTTAAAGGTTCATATCCCATGCCCGCATTAGCCATCAACCAATCATCTGCAAATGCTATAATTGCGTCTTGTTCGGCATCTGCACCAGTAGTACCCAGCCCAATGTTTATAGATTCGTTTAATAAATCTGATAAAAGTTTAATATGTTCAGTAGGAACTTTCGGTCCACGATAACTAGTATTTCGCGGTGATTCAGGATTCCGATCTTCCATTAACTCTAACATCAGATAACCGTGTCCTGACTACCCAACGAAGCAATCGCCCGGTTCCATAACTCGTTGGCAATATCCCCATCCCTATTGATACGTCCATGCCCAAGCGTAGACACAATCCACGGCATCTCAGGATGAGTCTGCAATCCGTACCTGCGAAATAATTCTGGTGCGTTAGCCATGTCATCTTCAGAGTTATAATCAATAAACGTAGCCTCACCTGAAGCAAATCCAGAATCAGGATTTACCATGTGGCTAAATAGATCAGGATCAAAAACTTTGATCTGATCACGCAACTGATTAAACGCATTCTTATTTGACAGCAAATGAAACGGTGTGAACTTTATATCTGCATCATCTCGTGCCCGATTAAGGCGCTCCCAGAAATTTTGTCCAAGTTGAAATTCCTGTGGATCATCTAGGTACTGTTCTTGGGTAATGGCGTCAATAACATCATTGGGCGACATTCCATGCCATTCAGTATTATCCATTAATTTACCCGGCGCATCTAAGTTGTCGCTAGTGGACCATTCATCAAACGCTGGCGTATTCTCTGTACGCAACGGAGTTGAAACATTGCCACCAAAACTGACTTTCCAACCAACCATCATCGCTGCTTCAAAAGCAACTTCAGGATCAAATAGTTGAGGACCATACTTGGCCCATAAGTCGGTATGGTATGGATGGTCATAACGCCAATCCTCTGCTCTTCCCTCACGTATTTCTTCTACAATGTCTTGGTCTGCCTTATCGACCTGAATGATCCCCTCTGTAATCAGGTCTTCTAAATGAACATGGTTGACCTGCCACAAACCATAACTGTAACCAAAGTCTTCATCGCCTACTGCTTCTATTTCACCGCCCGACTCAGCCAAAGCAATCTTGGCAAACATCTTGGCGTTCTCCTCGTCCATATGCTGACGAGTCAAATCAAGAATCTGATAAGGATCTAGTCTCTCAGACATTACGCATCCTCAAAGGATCTACTCCACGCTGCACCTTGTTCAACGCTGTAACAAGATTCCTGTACCGGAAACCTCCAATACCTTCACCAAGTTCTGCTGCCCCCTGCTGGGCAAGTTCTGCAGTCAACGGATTAGCGCCACCCGTAGCCCCTGTCATAGCATTCTGAGCAAAACCAGACAAATCTCTTTGAGAATAGTTCTTATCTCTATGCTGTCTAGCACCAACCGTATGCATATACGTATTCAAACCAGTTACAAGATGATCGGGCGTGGCATTAGCCAACCCACCCGCCGTATCAGAATCCATAGAATCACCAATGAATCTCAACAAACTAGCGACAGCAACATCCTTTTCTGCTTCCTTGCGTTCATCGTCATAATCATTCCAATATTGTCTATACCGGCCACGATCAACAGCGCCGACACGAAGAAGATCAAGTTCCCGCTGAGACACAGCACCACTCCGTGCCGCATAATTGAAGTAATCCTGATCCCTGTCTGATCCACCAAAGGTCAACATCTGACCCCAATCATCAGTACCATAGAACTGTTGCAAAAGATTTTCGGCAAGCGACCGCTCATAGACAGTACCGCCCTGCCCGAACGCCTGTTCACTCCGCTCAGGAGACATCTCATCAAGAATGTCTTCCAAATCGGCTGTAATCTTAGTTTGCAAACCTTCAGACATATAACGTCCAGTGTCCTGAAGGTACTGTTGGATACGACCTCTTGCCGTATTGATCGTGTTCTGCTTCAAAACTCGTGAATGATTTGTAAGAACATTCTCTCCAGCCATTCGTTCAGCAATGAAACGATCCATTGTCTCATCGATGTAAGGAGTGCCGTCAACATTCAACTCGTTGGTTCTTTCATCAATCATGCTCAAGGCTGCTTCAGTAATTCCCATTTGCCAACCAACCGCTGCTTCTATCGTAGAATCAACTCCGGTACGAGGATCTTCAATGATTCGACCCCATACCTTCGGTGGAGCCATCAATCCCAACGCAACGAACTCGCGTTGAAACTTTTCAATAACTTCAGGATCAGCCTGTTTGAACTGTCGTACCAAATTCAATGGACCGATACGGCCACCAGAAAATAGGTCACCGAAACTTACGACATCTCCCCAAGGTGTCCCATCGAAAGATGTAACAAAACCAATTTGATCCATGCCTTCAGTACTAGGAAGACCACCTTCACCTGTTAACAACGTCTGGTTTGGTTCAATAACCTGAGCCATATAGTCATCAATTGCTTTATCTAAAGCACCGTACACGATGTCACCGACAGGACGGTAATCTTCCATACCTGTTCCATATGCTTCACCGGCATCACGCAAAGATGGAACTTTCTCTGTTCCTTCTAAAAAAGGTCCAGTAACGTCAAAGTTGGTATTTCCAAATTGTCCAAGAATTTCTTTAATTTCACCTACATTAATTGTTTCCGTTTCAAGATTACGATAACCGGGAGGAATTTCTCCCCTCCCGCCTTCCGTAATAGCGCCACGGTACGCCCCGTAACCTTCAGAAATGTATGTCTGAGTAGATTGCACGAGATCAGGAATCTTGCGCCAATTGGCACGCAGATATTCCCGAACATATTCTTTGCCTTTGGGAGTATTTAGATCTCTAATCTCAGGTCTGTCCAAGCCAACAGCCTCAAATGATTCCGCAATAGATGAACCCAAGCCACCAACACCGGAATTCAACATGACGATGCTGTTACCGGCAAGCCAATTAACCAACTTAACGAACTGTGTTTCTTCGCTCTGGCTATCCCAAAAGATTTGTTTCATTATTGATGCATCATCAGCAATATCCAACGGTTGATCGTTTACTTGCCTCTGGGTGATTCCCGCAGATGTATTTTCGGTAGGAGGAGATACCAGTGTGGGACGTTCACCAACAGTTAAAGCACCCCCCAAGGCTGGTATACCATCCTTTATCCCGTGTTGTACTGCTTGGCCCACAGGATTTATCATTTTCTGCAACATGCCTGTCAAAGTGCCCATACCCATAGCATCTAAAGCAGCACCAATACCTGATCGGGTATCTTCCTCTACTTCTTCTTCTGCCATTACGCTGCCACCGCCATCGGATCAATCTCAACCAAACCAGCACGATACTTAGCAATCCAAGTATCACTAACCAAAGGTAAGAATACACTATAATATAACTCGTTTAACCAAGGCTTGCCTAATACAAATGACTCCATTGACTTCCAATACCTGTACCGCAAAGCATCACGCTTCTTGTGAGCAGCAGCAGTACGCAACCCAGTCAAAGCATCCAACTTGTCCCTGAACCCGACAATCGTTGCCATAGCATCTAAAATGTCTTCCCGATGCTCACCCTGCGGAACCAAGTCAGGAGCCTCAATCAACAAACGGGCCTGCTCAACAGTCGCATCACGCTTAAGACGCGCAGTTCCCTGCACAATCCGTTGAGCAAACACGGGATGCTGCAACTGGAAACTATCAAACCAAATTCCCCACGACCGATCCAAATCCGTGGTATCCATTTTATTCTTTTGTAACACATACCTCTTTTGCAAATAACTCGTCCGCTCTTCATGGTACGCAGGGGTAGCAACATTGTGATACAACTCTTCTAAATACTCAATAGGCGTATCGAAAGAACGCAACCCCATGTTTACCTGACGTTGTTTTGCTTCAGCAACATATTCGTCATCTTCAACATCAAATTTGCGTGGCATAAAGAACGGAGCAGCCAAAGCAAAGGTACGAGTAAATTCGTCATTATCGACAAGCCACTCGTTGGCAGCCTGCGTAGTTTCTAGAACAGCAAACGGAATCTTACTTTGCGGTGACGAACGAAACGGAGAGAACTTGATTGGGTTAAACGGCTCGCCGCTACGCGCTTCTACGTTCTTGACCCACACAGGGTACGCCTGTTCGTAAGGCATACCGCTATCCAACAAAGCACGAAATTCGGTATCCCATTCCCATTGCTCGTTTATCGTCAAATCCGACATAGTGCCAGTACCCGGCAACGCAAACCAAGTAAGAGCCTGCAACAACTGGTACTGCTTTGCCATCTGGTCAACACGATCTAAGAACTCTTCTTTAAACAAAGCCGGGTTCGCCTGACCAGCGATCTCTTCCTCTGAAGGAAGCATGTCGTTCAACGCCATGAACTTGATTACGTCAATTGTGGCTTTTGATCTTGCGTTTCCATTTGGTCCTTCAATGCCCATCAATTGAAGCGGACGGGCTATGACCGCTGGAAGAACCGACGACCAAATAGTTTCACCCAACAACCTAACTCTGTCACCACGGAACTCAGTCAATTTGCTAGACCCAGCAAAGCGCCCACCAACAAGATTATGTTCAAACTTGGCACGCAGGCTCGGATCACGACCTGACGCATAATTGATAGGTGCTGCCAACAAAGGACCAAAACCCATCTGACCCATCTGATCAAGGTCATAACCGGGAACAATATTAATATTCATTGCCAACTTAGGACGAGCAACAGCCCCCAACGGTCCACCAAAGACCGCATTCACTATAGGGAACCTGTCTGCAATTTCTAGAACAGCAGTCGTCAACACTTCGCTACCGGGGACAACCAGTTTCTTTTCTCCGAACTGATCTTCCTGAACCAAACCTCCGCGCACGCCTGCGTTCATAGTCAAATGCAAATTACGAAGCATCAACGGATTGTGCTTCAAGCCGCGCCCCAACCGTCGCAAGAACTGGTCCTCTGCAAACCAAAACGGAATCATCGATCCAACCATTTCCTGAAACTGTGATCGAATACGATGATCATCAATGAATGCACCCGTCAACGTCATTGCACGTTGCAAAGCAACAGATCGATGCGTTTCAAACTGGAGTTTACGATTCGACGCCCATTCAAAAAATTCATTGATTGCAGAAGACTTTGGATTCTTTGCAGTTAACCGCAACGCATCAAACGCTGCATAAACACCTTGAGATAACTCAACTGCTGCATCTTTAGGATCGTCGGCAGCCTTCAGCAACTCTGTAACAGACTCCAAAAATCCTCGTTGGTTTCCATTCTCTACAGCAAACGCAACCTTTGAAATCAAAGCATCAGGATCTAAACGAGCAACCTGCCAATTCAATTCGATAAACGATGTCAACTCTTCGATTACCAACTGTCCAGCATCGTCATAGGTACCCACACCTTTACGTCCCAAAGCATTACCTAACTTCGCATACGCATAGGGGGTATGGTTATAGTTCCGTTTGACACCCGCAACCTGTTCCGCAGCAATCACATAGTAATGCTGGAACATCGGTTCACGAACCATCGCCCCAATCATGGGGTTGACGACTCCATCAAACCAGTTTCTCAATATCGTATTCCAGCCTGCCGCTATCCTCTCCCCCAAACCGCCAGCCTGATCGGTGGGCGGCAACAAGCCAAGAATCCGTTGTGGACCCTTTTCCCACCAATTGGCCTGTTCCGCATGACCATTGATGCGAACCGGACTGATCTCATCCGTTGTCGTTATCTCACGAATCCAAGGCAGAAAGATTTCGGTATCAGCAGCACGATCCCCAGAAGACAACAGGTCCAATATCTCAGGGGTGTTACGTTCTGCCAAGTCTTCCATAGCCGCATGGAAGTCATTGCTCGCAACAATCTGGCTATCCAATAGTTCCCATTCTTTGCCATCGCCATACCACGAAGTATTTCTTTCATCACCTTGGCGGCGATACACTGTACGCCCCGTTTCCTTGTGTCGCCAATGATGCACCGTGTATGTAACAGGCATATCATCTAGCATCTGAAGACGTTGCAGTTCACCATCAAGTTTCGGGAACAGGTGTTCGCCAGCAACTCCGATCACATTCTTTCTACCCAATCCGTTCGGACCAAATCCGCTTGAAGCAGTAGGTACACCATTCTTGATACCAAAGAATGTGATCGATTCTTCAGACTGGTTGCGTACCGCAACATCAGGATGAATCACAGAGGATCGCACGTTCCCACGGGCAACAGGAATTGTGGGACCATTCAAACTCTGACGACCAACCGTCGGAGATACCCCAAATATTTCTTCAGCATTGACATCAAGACTGCTCACGCCTGCACGTAGTTGAGCAAACAGGTTTGGTTCCAAACCGACACGAGAACCCAACATTTCCGTCAGAGTCTTTGCTACCGCATCGGCAATAGCGGGATTTGCGCTGGTCGCCGTCAACGGTAGGTGCCGCTGCCCCAACTCTACTGCGGCACCCGCCAAAGCCATATACATGCTGGGGGTACGATGAACAGTTGAAGCACTCAGACTGGGCTGCAATATTTGAGCAACTTCGTAAGCCTCTTCTCGTTTGATTCCAATGAGTTCCAAGCGGGCAGCCAAACGATCCACGAATTCGTCATAGAAGGCAAACCCGGCATCACTTGTATCTGAAAGAATCCTAGCGAATTCTTCCGCATATTCGACAGGAATCATAGGAACAAACAAACGGGCAGCACCGGGCGGCAAAGCATCGCTGATCAAACCACCATGTTCGTCAAAACCAATGTTTGCCATATGTGCAGCACGACCCAACTGTTCGCCCTGCGGAGTCAACATTTCATTCACGAAAGCGCGCTTTGCACGAACCACGACATCATCCAAATTTGGTGAAAGCATCGTAGGATCAGCATGACTGATCAGAAACGCGATCACATTTGGATTCTGATCGACACCGGATGCAGGCTTAAGAAACCGTGCAACAGCACTTTGAATCTCAGGCGGCAACGCATCAACAAAAGCATCGTGCATCGTCACCTTTTGGACAATGGAATCCACATCTTTGCTACTTGGCACAAGGTCAAAGGACTCAGCCAAGTTCCTCAAAGCATCTGGATGTTCACTTCGGAAATAGGTAAGGACCGCAGCAGACGCAGATGTATCAACAGATAGTCCTAAATCCTGAGCAAGAAGCAGCATGGTTTCTTCCTGCGGAGGCGAAACATAATGAATGAGTTCACCAAGAAATGCCTTATGAGCCGGATCGTCACGCATGTAATCGGTGCGTTGCGCTACAGCGACACTTCTTGGCAGAGCATCGAACTGGCCTGCCTCAACTGAAACCCAAGTCAATTCTCCCTGACCATACTTCATCGGTAGTTGCAGACGAGCATCTGGTACATGCCCGAACTCCATATCGCGCATAGTCATATCCAGATCGCTTCCACCGATATACGGATCGAACGTACCCAAGATGTCTTTCATCTGCTGATCCAGAATCGTCGGATCAGTCATCATGTGTGTGATCGCACGAACCCGTTCATCATGTCTTGAATCGATTCGTCTACCAATTGTCTGTGCTATGTCCCGCGATATACCTGATCCAAAAGCAAGAGTCAACTCGTTTGCTTTCGCATTGGCGATTTCAAACAACCGGCGGGAAGTACCACCAATCAGCGTATCTTCAACCTCGTTTTTGATTTCAACACGAGCGGCATCAAAGAAAGCCGCCTGTTCATCAGCACTTAGATACTTCCAACGCGGGTTCTCTTTTATCGACTTCTTAACTGCCTGCTTCGTGACAGCGAAATCTCCGACACCACCGATCTCATTGAAAGACCGCCATATCCGAGAGAATGGTTTCCAAATCAACGGAAGCCGTTCCTCATCAGAAATGTCTTTCAGTATCTTTCGTCCATATTCGTCAAAGATGACATGCTTGCCAATCGCTGCACGGGCAATCTTGTGGTTGACCCAATGCTTCGGTCCTTCTCTCAACCACCATGAGAACAATTCTTCGCCACCGTTACGGGGAACATAACCCAACCGCAACAGAACCGCAGGACGCCAAGTCCTACTTATGAACTTGTCGATCTCCGGTAGATGCAGACCCCATCCCGCCATACGGTAGAACGCTGTATAGCGTGCCATCGCAGCAAGTTCCCGATAATTCGGAATGATATTAGACTTTGCCAACTGTGCCCCAAATTCTGCACCCGGCATGATCGCACGGCGAGAACTCAACCCACGGATACCGATCACATCATCCGACAACTGGGCGTACCGCTGGTTTCCGTGTCGTATGAACCGTTGGATAAAGTCCTGAACATCCCTACCGCCATGCACTAGCGCACCGGTACGACCAATGAAATCCAAGAAAAAGTCGTGTTGGACGAGCCAGCGTTCCGATTCGTTACCCATCACGAAGGTTCGGATGTATTGATCGATCTGCGTGCGTGGCATATGCGCCATGACACCCATATCAACAAGTGCCGTGAATTCTTTGACAGCGGTATCTGAATCAGTTACGTCCAACCACGGCACAGTAGGCGTGTAAGTCGTCAACTTTTCTGCAAAGCGCGCCGGATAGTAAGCCACTCCAGCAACCCCAGCTTTTGCAAATGCTTTGGTTTGATCCAGCCAAGTTAATTCAGCATTCTGGCTACCGGGAGGATGAATCTGTTTCTGGTAGTACCTACGGGCTGCTCGTCCTGCACCAGCAAAAGGCACTCGTCCAATATCGGCAACCGGCATAAGCCGACGCACACCCTTCTCATCAAGACGAACCTCAAAACCATCATTCAGGTAGTAGTTGAGCAGGTCATCAAGTTCGCTATCTTCCAAAATGATCTGAGATGCATTTGATTCGTGAATCTTCATGTGTTCAAGAATGTTCGTATGGTCTTCAGGAGATAGACCCAAACGTGTCGCCTGATCCATCTGTGGATCAAGCATGACGCGAGACAACATATCTTCATCGATAGGCACAGACAGGTCCAATGTGCCATCTGTTATATCCTGAAAGACCTTTGCGTGAACGTAATCAGTTTGCTTTGCAATATATTGAGCCGTCATTCGGGCGATATCTGCCTTGATGTGCAGCGGAAAGTTTTCTCCAAGGTCAAGGATTTCACGCATGTACTGTTTGCGTTCCATCCACTTCGCACCGAATCTCCCAATTCGGGGAATGAACAATGCCTCTGGACTCGTCCCACCCAGAGGTTTCGCCAAGGCACGCCAACCCGCGTTATCGGCAAGGAACGACCAAAACCCTTCCTCATCTGCCAACGTAGGTACTGAACCATCAGTAACCATTACAAGTTCTTCTGCACCAACATCCTTAACATTCCTGTAGATCAGTTCACCAGTGTTTTCGTCAACAAGTAGAACCGTTCGCCGCTGCGTCATATGCCACTGACGCATCGAATCAATCACCACATTCAATGCTGGTAGATCACGCAACAGCATGTCGATTTTTGTCATTTCACCAAATTCTTCTGTTACCGCAGCGCGTATTCCATCACCATCAAGTTTCGTTGTTTCTCTCAAATTCTGTTTGAACGCATCAATTTCATCCCATTGACGGAACGCATCGTTGACACGATCAGTCATCCTGTTGATTGCACGAAACTGATTTCTAATAACAATGTCGGTGCGGCCCAACATTTTGACGCCCGCATTTTTCATCCATTCCTTGATACCCGCATGGGCATCGATGTAACCACCATCAACAACATCAGGAACCCGAGCAGGTTTGAAAGCAGACAACATAGAAGTTTGAGCGGCTTCACGCTCAACCAAAGCACCCCTACGCATCACATCCAAGAAATCTGCGCTCTGACCAGTACGACGACCAAACTTTGCAACCCGCAAAATCTTCGTATAGAAACCACCCGCCCACGTAGTCGGGTCTAAAAGAATCTCCGCAGCAAGAGAACCAACCAGCCCTATAGCAGCAGCAGGCTTCGTTCCCGGTGTCACATCCCACACCCCATACTTGTTCCACGAACGAACCGACGCCGTTGCCAAAGTCAACCGGCCAGAGTCAAGAACCTCCAACGCTTCCACATTTTCTTGTTCCGCTAAACCTTCATACCATCTCTGATACCGCTCATTGATTTCATTATCAGAATACCCGAACGCCTTACCAGCATCATTAAAATGATCATAGACACCCTGTCCACCATCACGAATAAAGATCTTCAAAAGATCAGTCTGATCAGCCCCAACCATTTCAATAGCAGCATTAGAAGCCTCTTGATAATAGGAACCATCTTCAAGCCGAGTGTTATTCCATGCTTCACGCCATCTAGCAGGATTCAGAAAAGCACCACTGTTCTTCTCGTCAAGAAAAGCAAACGACCGTCCAAGGCGTGTCGCATACCTTGACGGCTTCATCACACCGAATTCCCACACATTCCGTGCAACCGTTCCCATGCCAAAACCCAAAGCACGTATCGGAGCCATCCCAACTTTGACAGCAGTTCCGAAATGTTCTTCAGGCAATAGAGGAATATCCCAAGTAAAGATCCGTTTCAGCAAACCATCAGGATCTTTTTCTTCAGGAAACTGATACCCGGCACCACGCAACAATTCCTGCATCTTCTTGGGCAACCTGTTGAATTCGCCACGCTGCATCTGAGTTGGCATAGATTGAAATCTCTGTTTAACTGTATTGAAATTGCTCTGGTCAAACGCCCCATAGAAAACATTCATCATGTCTTCGTCAGAATCAGAACCAGAAGCCAAACCAACTATCGAATCTGGTGCCATCTCCAAGAAACGTCCCGCACCAGCATTTATCAACATCTGCATACGGCGACCATAATATTCATCATTTAACGCCGTGTCTGGCGTAGAACCAATTCGAAGATATTCATTTCGGACTGGGCTAGTACCAGCCATTAGATATCTCCAAGTTGTCTCGCAGCCATTTCCATAACCGGATCTCCAGTAGCCGCTGCCCAATTTCTCAACAGGTCTGCCGACTTCTGAACAGGTGTGATCTCTGGCGCTGCACGCATAGAGTTTCTGTTCTCACCGGGAGCAGTCAAAGGCGTTATCTGTGGCGTAAAGTTTTGGGCCGCTTCCAACGGCAACGGAGCCTGCTGTCCCATACCCTGATCGTTAGGTGCCGAATAGTCGGATGTCCGATTATCGGGCAATGGAACAGCCTGCTGCGCCTGAATATTGTCGCTGACCTCACCGTAGGAAGCGCCCGCTTCCATGCTCGCAGTTTCAGGCGACAAAGTTTTCTTGGCGCGCGGCATCAGCCAGTCCTCAATGCGGCAACAAGTTGCTCTGCCGCAGCAGGCGAGAACTCGTTAGTCGGTGGCGCTCCTTGCTGAATCGCAGCCTCAGGACCACCAGCCAAACCAAGAGCCTGCTCAGGGGCCATCATCTGACCCTCTTCAGGAGTCGGGGCCATAGCAGCCTGCTCCTTGCGGATCTCCTCGTCAGCCTTCTCAATCGCGCCAAAGATATCCAAGCCCTTCTTGCGGTGCTTCTCAATCTTAGCGACATACACCACTGGCAACTGACCAGACAAAGCCTGCTGCTGGATTGAAGCCAAGACCGCTTCCTCCAACTGCTCCTCGTCCACCCTGCGCCCTTCCATCTCAGGATCATCAATGAACGGGTGCTTGGTACGGAAGGTACGTAGACTAATACCTTTCATTCCAAGTAACTGTCCCAATTGGATAGTGGTCGCCTGAATGTCCGCGCCGGGAATCGAATGCGAAACCACGTTGTCGTAG
>TARA_R110002020_G_scaffold475274_1_pt1 | contig 20239 bp, 14 predicted proteins | sample TARA_R110002020 | Tara Oceans TARA_R110002020 (sample SAMEA4396489) | marine metagenome | biome: Westerlies Biome; feature: [MES] marine water layer (ENVO:01000295) within the mesopelagic zone...; material: water (ENVO:00002006), including particulate matter (ENVO:01000060) such...
CCCGCATGGGCCGGACCAGATACACAGAGTTCATGACACTCCCGCACCTGATTTTATCATCAATCAAGGCGATATCGTTATCGGCCATGTTGAGGCCAAGGACTTGCACATCGGCTTGCGCGGCATGAAGGACGCCAACAAGGATCAACAAAACCGCTACCGCAAGGCGCTGTCGAACCTGATCTACACCAACTGTCTGGATTGGGATTTCTACCGCGATGGAGAGCTTTACGCCTCTGTCACCATCGCTGACAAGGTAATGGGTATACAGCCAAGCCCAGACAAGTACGAAGAACTCGAAAACCTCCTACGCAACTACATCGCCCAGCGCCCACAGACGATTACATCTCCGAAGAACCTTGCGGAGCGTATGGCGGGCAAAGCTGTCCTGATTAAGGACGTTCTGCAAAACGCACTCAAAGAGGACGAGAACCTGCAAACCGAACTGGCAGGGCAATACCGCGCTTTCAAGGAACACCTGATCCACGATATTACGGCAACTGACTTTGCGGATATCTATGCGGAAACTATCGCCTACGGCATGTTCGCCGCGCGCTTGCATGACCAGACGCTAGACACCTTTGACCGCCAAGAGGCGTTGGAGCTATTGCCCAAATCCAACCCTTTTTTACGTTCCCTCTTTGGCTACATCGCTGGGCATGATCTGGACGAGCGAATAAAGTGGATCATTGACGATTTGGCCCGCGTGTTCCGCGCCGCCGATGTTGCCAAGCTGATGGAGAACTTTGGCAAGCTCACAGGCCAGAATGACCCCTTCCTGCACTTTTATGAGACGTTCCTTGCCGCCTACAACCCCGCCAAGCGTAAGGCGCGCGGGGTTTGGTACACGCCCGAACCCGTAGTCAATTTCATCGTGCGCGCGGTGGACGATGTGCTGCAAACTGAATTTGGCTTGCCTGATGGGCTTGCCGATACGTCAAAGGTGACAATCCCTTGGGACACAGGCCAAACCGATAAAAAGGGCAAGCCTGTGATGATCAAAAAGGAGGTCCACCGCGTTCAAGTGCTGGACCCCGCCACAGGCACAGGCACGTTTCTGGCCGAGGTGATTAAACAGATTGCGCCAAAAGTCAAAGACGTGGCCGAGGGCATGTGGTCCCCCTATATCGAGAAAGACCTGATACCGCGTTTGCACGGGTTCGAGCTGCTAATGGCGTCCTATGCCATGTGCCATATGAAGCTGGACATGATGCTGACAGAGTTGGGCTACAAACCCACAGGCACCCCGCCCCGCCTTGGGGTGTACCTCACCAACTCGCTGGAGGAGGGGGAACCTGCGAACCAGACTCTGCCCTTTGCTCAGTGGCTCTCCAACGAGGTGAAAGAGGCGAATACGGTAAAGCGAGACATGCCGATTATGTGCATCGTTGGGAACCCGCCCTATTCTGGGATTTCCACCAACAAAGGAGCATGGATTACTGGCCTCATAGATGACTACAAGTATGTGGATGGGGTGCATTTTGGTGAGCGAAAACATTGGCTGAATGACGACTATGTGAAATTCATCCGCATGTCAGAAAACCTGATTGAAAAGAACGGCGAAGGCGTGCTCGGTTTCATCACAAACCACGGTTATCTGGACAACCCGACCTTTAGGGGGATGCGTTGGCACCTGATGCAGACCTTTGACAAGATTTATGTGCTTGATCTGCATGGCAATGCGAACAAAAAAGAAGTTGCGCCAGACGGACAACCTGACAAGAACGTCTTTGATATTAGACAAGGTGTCGCCATCATTGTTGCGGTAAAAAATAGTAAAAAAAACAAGGGCTTAGCAGACGTATTTCATAGTGAACTTTGGGGGAAACGTTCAGAAAAGTATGATAGCCTGGTTAATGCTGCATCGGCTCCAAGCATCATGTCCAATAAGCTTTCAATCAAAGCCCCGCTATTTTCGTTCATGCCCACAGATCATTCGCAGAAGGCCCAATATGACTTAAATTTTAGTCTGGCTGATTTATTCTTGGTGAAAGGCCTTGGCTTTCAAACTTCCCGCGATGACCTTGTAGTAGGTATGACTACGCAAGAGCTGGTAGGCAAAATTGGTAAGTTCTTAGACCCCAATTTAGATGATAGCCAAGTGCGCGAAATGTTCTTTGGTGGAAGAAAGGCAGGCAAGTATCAGAAAGGGGATACTAGGCAGTGGTCACTTCCAGTAGCTCGTGCATCTCTCGCTGGTGATCCGAACTGGCAATCTGATATCCAGCAATCCTTATATCGCCCATTTGACGTCCGCCCGATCCTATATCGCAAAGATATGGTTGATTGGCCGAGACCAGAAGTGCTCGACAATTTTCGTCAAGAAAATCTCTCGATTGTGATGAACCGGCAAACAAAAGAGGATTTTGGTGTGCTATGCTCGAACAAATTAACTGAGCGAAAGCTGGCAGCAGTTTATGATGGCAGCACTACAGCCCCACTTTACCTTTATCCCGACGAACAAGACCTAGACCAAACCCGCCGCGTGAACTTTGATGCCAAACTGTGGAAACAACTCCAAGCCAAGGCCAAACATCTGACCCACGGCATCCCCGACGAGGTGCAGACCTTTGACTACATCTATGGCGTGCTGCACTGCCCCGCCTACCGCGAGACCTATGCCGAGTTTCTGAAAATCGACTTCCCCCGCATCCCGTGGCCCGCAACCCCCGATGCGTTCTGGGATATCTCAGCCAAGGGCAGCGAACTGCGCAAGTTGCACCTGATGGACCCCGCCGCCGTGGGCAAAGCACCCTATCCCTTCAAAGGTGAAGGGAACGGCATGGTGGACAAGCCCGAACTCAAAGACGGTCACGTCTGGATCAACGAAACGCAGTATTTTGCCGATATTCCGCCTGTCTCATGGGAGTTCTATATCGGTGGCTACCAGCCCGCGCAAAAATGGCTCAAAGACCGCAAAGGTCGCGCGCTCAGCTTTGATGATGTGAAGCACTACCAAAGCATTCTCAAAATCCTCTCCGAGACAGGCCGCATCATGCAAACGATTGAGATGGAGTTCGAAGCATGACCGCCTTTACCCGACCCAAACGCATCTCCCTCAAAAACCACCCTATCTATTCCGAAAACTGGGTGCAGGACATCATTGCTGAAGACCCTTCAATCCTTGGACTAGGCAAGCTGGTTCTACGCGACCGCGAGCGCATCCAGAACCGCGCTGGGCGGCTTGACCTCTTGCTCCAAGACCCAGAGACCTACAAACGCTATGAGGTTGAGCTACAACTTGGCGCAACGGACGAAACGCATATCATCCGTACCATCGAATACTGGGACATTGAGCGGAAACGATACCCCCAATATGAGCATTGCGCCGTACTATTGGCTGAGGATATCACCAGCCGCTTTCTGAACGTGGTGTCCTTATTCAACGGCTCTTTTCCAATCATCGCCATGCAGATGCAAGCCTTTGAGGTGGGGGAGCATGTAACACTGGTATTTACCAAGGTGCTGGACGAGATGCAGCGCGGCCTTGTGGACGAAGACGAGGACGCCATTAGCGCACCCACTGACCGTGCTTACTGGGAAAATGATAAGGGCAGCAGCAAAACGGTCGCGCTGATGGACCGCATCTTTGCCTTAGTCAAGGAGGGCGACCCAGAGAGCGAACTCAAATATAACAAGTTCTATGTAGGGCTTATCAAAGAAGGGCGCGCCAGCAACTATGTCACTTTCCGCCCTCAGAAAACTTCTGTCCTTGTAGAGCCGAAAATCGCGCGCTCGGACGAGGTAGACGCCATGCTTGAACAGGCTGGTGTTGAAACGCTCGAATACAGCACGCGCTGGTCAAACTACCGCATTCGGATTACCGACAAGGATTTGAAGGACCACACAGATTTGTTGCGCAATCTCATAGAACGGGCCAGACAGCAGAGAGCCGGGTAGCGACACGTTCTGTGACCCCTAGAGTACTGCGCGCTCACATTTGCCCCCTTGTCCCCTTGCGCTCCTGCGCTTCTTCAAACGCCGCTGCCTCGCGGTCGATCCGCCGTTGCTCTGGGTCGAACGGGAAAATGGGCCGGTGATAACGACGTTGATTGGCATTACATCGACCCCGGCAAACCCCAGCAGAATGGCTTCATAGAAAGCTTCAATGGCAGCCTGCGCGACGAGCTGTTGAATGAGGAAATCTTCGATACGTTGGATGACGCCCGTCGTAAGCTGGCACTCTGGCGATACGATTACAACAACGTCAGGCCGCACTCATCGCTTGGGAACCAAACACCGGCAGAAGCGCGTCGAGCGCTTGAGCAATTTGAGGGCTCCGCGCACGACGCGCTTGCCCAAACTGACGACGAAGAATATGAAACTCAAGCCCGCAAACTCTCGTTATGAATGAGGGAGCCTCGGGGGGCAGGTCAGACTCGATGACTTGAATCCCGGCCCAGAAGTGCGCGGTGTCCGAGACCGACACGACGCGCGCGCCCCGTTTTCTCCATCGCGTCTTTGAACCGATCCAGGATGCGGTTGACAAGATCCGAGAAACAGGTCGAGCGGCTGGAGGAGACACTGGCCGATCCCGGACTGCCACCGGAGAACTGGGACGGGGCGGAGCGGGCGCTGGCGGGAGCGCGGCTTTTGCTAAAGCATCGGAAGGCACGGCAGCAGGCCAGCAGACCCTAATCAAGACGCAGTTAATCTAATCCCGCTTTGGTCTCCAGATTGGGGAGTGCTTCAGCCTCACCATCAATGGGCCGGATTTCTACGACTTGCTGCCCTGGGCGTACATACTCGTAACCATGGCTCTGCCGTGCGTCGATGTGAACGGATACCGCAGAAACCTTCCCATCGCTGGCGAAGAATTCCACCATCCTTGCCCTTACAGCCTCGCTCTTTGAATTGAGCATCAGGTCCATGCCAACCTCGAATGCTCGGGCCTTATACACCGCCTTGTCGGCCTCGATGCTGGCGATGAATTCAAGCTGTACTGTTTGGAGGTAGTCGCGCACCTCAGGCCGCTTCATGGCTTTGTGATAGCCTTGGGGGCTCATTCCCGCTTCTGCGCAGGCGGCCGCTATCGTCATTCCTTGTTTAACCCTCAAATTAATTGCATGGCGCAGCGCAGTGCGCATACGTAGGGGGCGAGGCGGGATTATGGAAAGCTCTGACATAGAGGTATTGTGCGCTTTGGATCCGTGAGGGCAAATGCATTGAAAACGCAAGTTGTGGTTTTTGTTGGCTAAGTACATATTGATTATAGATTGTGCTTGGTAGGTAAGACAAAATGCGCGCACTGATATTTTCCGCACTATTGCTACTTGGCTGCGGCCCCGCCCAACAGGGAAGCCTTGCATGGTTTAGCAGTGCCTCTCGGTCTGAGCGTGTGGCACATTTTCAAAGTATCTGTGGGGGCTATGGCTTTAAGCCTAATACGGACAAAATGGCCGAGTGCATCGCGCGCGAGATAGATAGTGCACGACAGCGCCTAGAAGCGGTGAAGGCTCGGGCTTTCGAGCCTAGTATAACAACGATCTGCAACACTTACGGAACCACAACTATTTGTAATTGAAAAATTTTGAATGCCGCGCGAGAGGGAGACGACTACAGGATCTGACGCTGCGCGTTTTACCCCCACCCCCCTCCGGGATCGCCCCCCTACACCCTCCCGTTCCCCCGCGTTCTATGGCTATGAGGGGCAGGCCAGCACTTGAATTGTGGAAATTCCGCGGCCGATCACATAGACCAGCCGCACCTTATTTATCTCGATGCTGCGACGTCTAAGCGCCGATGTTCTGCGCACTCTGGGAAATGGTATCAAAGATGGTGTCATGCGCGGGTGAAGCATTGCCCAGCACGTACCCCCCAAGATCCTCTTTGAACCACTCAATCTGTGCGATCATGTCAGCCGTTAACGTGGCCGGTGTAGAAGCAAGAAGAACGCTCAGGCCATGCTCCGTGTCCATCAAGGTCTTTTCTTCGTCGCCATTGTCCGGTGCATCACATGCTGCATCCCGCGCCGCATGCCATTCGACCAGCCATTGAACGTGTCGGCCTACCGGTGCGGCTTGCGATGCAATCAGCGCATGAACCTTCGCGCGGGCAGAAAGGGTGAGGTTCCGGATTGCTTCGTAAAATTGTTCGACTTTTATTTTTCGTCCTTCGAGATTGAGCCCATGAAGTTGGGCGGGAAGAAGAAAAGTCAGTCACGCTCGGAGTAAATGGCGGGAAAATTGGTGGGATGGATTTAGAAAAACCGTATTTCACTAACAAATACAAGGGATTGGCTAATAGATTTGGCGGACAGACAGGGATTCGAACCCTGGAGACGGTCTCCCGCCTACACACTTTCCAGGCGTGCGCCTTCGACCACTCGGCCACCTGTCCGTGGTGCGTCTTTAACAAGGGAGGGCGCAGGTGCGCAAGCCCGAAAGAGGGTCAAACATGTACAATTTCTCAGCTGTCGAGATGCAGGTAGATCCGGCGGTTCATCCGGCCCTTTTTTTCGATCTTGCCCAGACGCAATGCGCCGATTTCGCCCGTCCGCGCCACATGGGTTCCGCCACAGGGTTGCAGGTCAATCCAGTTGACTTCTTCGCCGATGCGGATCAGCCGGACATCGCCGGACCCACGTGGCGGCTTTACGGCCATCGTCTTGACCAGTCCGGGTGACGCGTCCAACTCAGCCTGTGTGATCCAGCAGTCACTTACGCGCAGATCCGCCTCGACATAGCTGTTCAACGCATGCTCCAGCGCCTCACGGTCGTCCGGGGCTTCGGGCATGTCTAAATCGAGGCGTCCGTGGTTGGCCGAGATCGAACCACCCGTAACGCCGAAGGGCACCGCGACCGACAACAGGTGCAGCGCGGTGTGTACACGCATATGTTTGTGTCTGCGGTCCCAGTCGAGATGCTGCATGATCTGTGTGCCAACGGACGGCAACGCCAACGGCTCCGCTGGGACAAGAACGACGCTGTCATCCTTTCCCTTTACCGCTGTGGCGATTGTCAAGCGGCGGCCCTGCCACACCAGCACGCCGCTATCGCCCAGTTGCCCGCCACCGGTGGGATAAAAGACACTAGCGTCCAGAACGATGCCGCCTTCCTCCGTGTGGGCCAGCACCGTGGCTGGCGCGTCACGCAGATAAGGGTCCTCGCGGAACAGAAGGCGGGTCATTGGGGGCCATCACTATCAGGGACGTCGGGCTGCGGCGGCGGGGCCGTGTCGGCGGTGCCTGGCGCAGACACCTCACGCGCGCGCAAGGTTTCGGGATTGCGCAACCAGATGTCTTGCTGGGCGAAGGGGATCTCGATCCCCTCTTCGGTGAACCGCTCGGCAATGGCGTGGTTCACATCGCTTTTGACGGCCATCATCCAATTCACATCGCGCAGGAACATCCGGATCTCAAAGTCCATCGACGAAGCTCCAAAACCAATAAACAGAACGTTGGGGGCAGGATTGGCTAGCGCCATGGGCTGGGCCTCGGCGATCTCGTGCAGGAGTGCTTCAACCTTGCGGGTATCCGTGCCGTAGGCGACACCCACGGGAATGATCACGCGACCGATCGTATTGCCGCGCGTGTAGTTGATCACGGTCCCGCTGACCAGATCGGCGTTGGGCACGATCACATCCGTCCGGTCAAACGTTTCGATCCGCGTGGAGCGCACGGAAATATCGCGCACATACCCCGCCTGCCCGCCAGCGACCTCGATCCAGTCGCCTTCGGAAATCGGCCGCTCAATCAGCAGGATGATGCCCGAGACGAAGTTGGATACGATGTTCTGGAGGCCGAAACCGATACCAACCGACAAAGCACCCGCGACAATCGCCAGGCTGCTCAGGTCAATCCCCGCCCCCGTGATCGCCGCCAGCGCCGCCAGAAAAATACCGACATAACCCAGACCTGAAACAATTGCGTTCTGCCCGCCTTTGTCTATGCGGGTCTTGGGCAGCACGTTGGTCTTGAGCGCGCCCTGCGCCAGCCGCGTCGCCAGATAGCCGAGTGTGAAGATCAACGCGAATGTCAGGAAATCCGTGGGCGAAATGCGCGAATTTCCAATGGCAAAACCGCGCCTGAACGCCGTCCAAATCTCAGTCAGATCGGCAAGTCGCGCACCCCAGGCCAGCGCGAGAACCGGCGTTGCCAACATCAGCAGCACCAGGCCTATAAAGATCGGGACCAGCGCCTCCCGGGCCTGTATGCCCTGCCCGGTCAAGGCGCCATACACATCCGCGCCGAACCGTTGCAGTGCCAGCACCAGCCCAAGAATGACCAGCGTCAGCACCGTGGGGTGCAGCACGAAAGCCGAGGCATTGTAATACCCAGCCGCCTGTAGCAGCGGTGCGGCCACGGCCACCAGAATAGCCAGCGTCCCGAGGCTGCGAACAAGACGCGCCAGAGTGCTGGCGCGGGTTATCTCTTCATCCTCCTGCTCGACGGTTTCTGTACCGTAGCGGCGCAGCAACCGTCCCAGTCGATAGACTGCGTAGGAAATCAGCACCGTGAACGGAAAACTCACAATAGACTTGGTCAATGCCGTGCCATTGTCCAGCTCAATGAGGCTTAGCAAAAGCGTATTGAAGATGATGAACAGAGTGATGCCACTGACGAGAAAACGCGCCTCCGCGCGGTCCTTTGTCGACAACATCAACAGTGCGTCATCGTCTTGCCGCGAGAAGACCTGCTCGGCCACCCAGCGAAAGCCCAGCATGAAGCCACCCAGCACCGGGATAAGCGCCACCAGCTCGTCCCCGCGCGCGCCAAGATAGCCGGTGGTCAGCGCCGCCAGCGTCAGCAGCCACAGCCCCGCCAGTGGAAACACGATACGCAGCAGTGAGAAAATGAACCGCCAGATGCTCAGACTGCGCCCTTCGGCATTGTGGAAGCGCTCAACGATCTTCTTGGACCAGCGCCGCCCGCGCAGGATCAAGACCAGCCCTGCGAGCGTCGTGATAAGGATCACAGGCAAATTGCTGACCAATGCCTCGCGGCGTGCGGCCGCCAGTTCGCCACTCTGAGGAAGCCAGAGTTGCGAAAAGGCCGTGCTGAGCGCCTCCAGAGCGGCAGGCCATGCCACCGGGTTGAGCGGCGTTCCCACGACTTCTAGCAGCTGCTCTGCCTGTCGCGTGCGCAGGATGTTGTCAATCTCGCCCACCAGCCCGTCGGCACGCGCGTAGGCACTGTCGGCAACTTGCACAGGTGCTGTCAGTGTAGAAAGCTGTTCTTCCAGATCCTTGCGCTTTTCCACCAACTCGGGCGCTTCGGGTGCGCCTTCGCCTTCTGCGGGGGCGGTGCCAAGCAGGGCCAACTGGTCGCGCAGGCTGGCAATCCGCGTCGCGTTGATGCCCCGTGCGCTGTTGAATTTCTCTCGGTATTCCGCCAGATCGGCACGCAGGGCGTCAAGCGTATCACTCTCGACAGTCGGGTCATCAACTGCCGATTCCGCACGATCAGCCAGCGTGTTCCACTGTCCCATGTCGACATCGGGCAGATCCTGCGCCAGCGCGATACCTGCGCAAACCACAAGCATCGCCACCAACGCCGCACAGCGCATCACCGCCGACATAAGCAACCGGGTCATACGTCCTCGAACACCACTGGCATCTGCGCCGGTGCGCGGTCGAGCCAGTCTGGCACAGGCAGGCCTTTTTCACGCAGGAACTCCGGGTTGAAGAGTTTTGACTGATACCGCGTGCCATAATCGCACAGGATCGTCACAATTGTATGCCCCGGCCCCATTTCGCGCGCCATGCGGATGGCACCGGCAATGTTCACACCAGAGGAAGCGCCAAGACAGATCCCCTCATGTGCCAACATGTCAAACACCACCGGCAGTGCTTCTGCATCAGGGATGTTATAGGAGAAATCAGGCGTGAACCCTTCAAGATTGCGGGTAATGCGCACCTGCCCTATTCCCTCGGCAATGCTGCCGCCCTCTGCTGTAAGCTCGCCTTTGGTGTAATAGTTGAAAAGCGCGGCACCATCAGGGTCCGCAAGGCCGATCTTGACACCCTTGGGTTGCAAGGCCATCGCTGTGCCTGCCAGTGTTCCGCCCGATCCTACGGCGCAGATAAACCCGTCAACCTTGCCATCGGTTTGTGCCCAGATCTCGGGGCCTGTTGTCTCGATATGGGACTGGCGGTTGGCCACATTGTCAAACTGGTTGGCCCAGATCACACCTGCCTCCGAGCCGCGCGACAGTTCTGCTGCCAGTCGCTCGGAGTAGCGGATGAAGTTATTGGGATTGCGGTAGGGTGCGGCCGGCACCTGAACCAGCTCGGCGCCCGCAAGGCGCAGCATCTGCTTTTTCTCTTCCGACTGCGTCTCGGGGATCACAATAACCGATTTGAACCCCATCGACGCACCTACAAGCGCAAGACCGATGCCGGTATTACCCGCAGTGCCTTCCACAATCGTGCCGCCCGGCTTGAGATCGCCACGCGCGATTGCATCGCGGATGATGAACAACGCCGCACGGTCTTTGACCGACTGCCCCGGGTTCATGAACTCGGCCTTGCCGTAAATCTCGCAGCCCGTCAGCTCGCTGGCACGGCGCAGTTTGATGAGGGGCGTATTGCCCACGGCTTGTTCCAGATCGCGCGCTACATGCATGGGGACACCTCGTAAATTTCGTTGCCCTACATCTAGCGAGGCCGTCTCAAGACCTCAACCGGCTTCGGTGGTGCGCCAGCCAATATGCCAACAGCGCCAGTGGCGTGTTGGCAATCGCCTGCCGTTCGGCCATGGCAATGAATTCATCAAAAGAAACAAGGCGCGAACGGATATTTTCCGCCTCCGTCTCCAGACCGCCAATGCCTGTTACTGTGTCAGGCAGATCAGCAAGCCCCACAAAGATGTGAAAATATGTGGTTGAATCCCCCGGACTGGCATAGGATTTCGAGACAATCTCAAGCCGCCGCAGGGTCAGCCCCGCCTCCTCCTGGGCCTCGCGCAGGGCCGCCGCCTCCGGCGTCTCGCCGGGGTCGATCCGCCCTGCCACAGGCTCCAGATGCCAGATTTCGGTGTCGCCCCGCCCCATCGGCCCCACGCGCAACTGCTCGACCAGCAGCACACGGTCGCGGACAGGGTCATAGGGCAGCACCAGCGATGCGTCGCCGCCGATGAGATAGGACCGGTCCAACGGTTGCGACATGGTCCCGTCAAACCGCTGATGGCGCAATGCTACCTCGTCCAGCGCAAAGAAACCGGCATAAGCGGTGGCTCTGCGCAAAATGTCGATCCGGCCCTCGAACACACCCTGCCCTGCATGCCATTCAGCGCCCAGCACTCTGGACCAGGCGCGCCCGTGGATCTGCGAAAGCATCGCAGCCACCTGCGCGCGGCTTCGGGTTTGAAAATATCCCATGATTTCAGTCGCCGCATGGCACGACATCGCCGCCCATTCCGCGCGCCAGCAATCAATATCCCAAGGCTCCTGCCCTTGCCAGCGGTCCGGCGCGCACCGATAAACCTGCGCAGAGGCACCATCTTCCAGCACGACATCCGCCAAAGCATAGTCGAATACCCCCGCGTAGAAATCCAGCTGCGCGCGATCTGCTACGGACAGGTCGGGGACGACAAGGCCCTGCACCCGCCCACCGTCTTGCGCCAGCAGCATTGCAAGCGGCGCCTCCGCCACCGCAAGTGCCGCGTGGCCAGTCAGGACCGCAGGGCGCACCGATGCAGGTACGCGGCCGAGAACCACCTCCAGCAGCGGCATATGCCGCAGCGTCCCGTAGAAAAATACCGGTGTGGTCATAAGGCTAGCGCCACCGTTTGGACGCGAACTCGGTAAGACAGCCGATCACCACCGCACCTGCAACCGACGTAAGGATGATCGGTGCCGTCACGATCATCAGGCCGAACTCGGACGCGATGAGAAAAATTGAGGTAAACGCCTCGAGTGGGCCATCGTACCGGTTACGCATCGCAAGGCGAAACATCTCCATAGAAGAATGGACCGCCAGCCCCCAGATGAACAGCAAAGCCACGCCCGTGATCCCGTTGTTAATCCCCGGCACCAACCCGCGCCCCGCGCGGCTGCCCATTGCCACCCAGCCTATGCACAAACCAATGAAAGCGTTTACATAATTGAAACGCCCAAAGGCCGTGCCCTCTGGCATCAGCGGACGCACCATATCCGAGATGATCCACGCAAAGGCGGCAAGCAAGAGAGCCGCAACGAGGCGTGCTGCTGTAGGCATGGGGTCTTTCCTGTGTAGCGCGCGAGGTCCGTCACCCCGCCTTTCGCACCGTAATCTGCGTTACATCACAATTTCCACTGTCAAATGTAGCGGCGCAGGAAGTGAGGTAAAAATTCCACATCCTGCGGAAACGCTCATCAAAGCCCATCGCGGCAATCTGGTCCCATTTTTCATTGAAGGTCTCATGCCAACGGCGCAGGGTAATGTCATAGCTTTTGCCGAATTCCACGGATTTCTCCACCGCCAGACCGGCTTTCTCGATCTGCTGGCGCAGCGCCGAAGGGCTGGGCAGCATACCACCTGGAAAGATGTATTTCTGAATGAAATCAACGCCACGTTTGTAAACCTTCCAGCGACGATCAGCCACTGTGATAATCTGGAATGTTGCCGTCTTGCCTGGTTTCAACCGCTCGCGCACCGTCGCGAAATAGACCGGCCAGTATTGCTCGCCCACCGCCTCGAACATCTCAATGCTGGCGATGCCGTCATACTGGCCCTCTTCATCGCGGTAGTCTTGCAACTTGAAGGTGACCATATCGGAAAGTCCTGCCTTTTCAATGCGGTCTACGGCGTAGTTAAACTGCTCTTGCGAGATAGTCAGGCAGGTGACCTTCAATCCACGCTCGGCCGCCGCATATTCGGCAAATCCCCCCCAGCCACAGCCGATTTCCAGCACATGGTCACCAGGCAGCACGCCCATCTCATCCACCATGGATTTATATTTCTCGATTTGGGCTGCTTCCATGCTCTGCTGTGGGTCAGTGAAGATTGCGCTGGAATAGCTCATCGTCTCGTCGAGCCAGAGTTTGTAGAAATCATTCCCCAAATCATAATGATAGGAGATGTTCTTGCGCGCCTGCCCTTTAGAATTCCGCTGGAACCAGAAGCGGAGTTGCTCGTACATCCGCACCAGACCCATTCCGGGAAAGCCGTCGTAAATATCCTCGTTATCCGCGTGGATAAAGTCCATGAAGGCTTGCAGGTCGGGCGTGCTCCACCAGCCGTCCAGATAGGCGTCACAAAAGCCCAGATCGCCTTCACGGATCAGGCGCGCGAAAAGGTCGGTGTTGTGGATATGCAATTCCGCCACAGGACCGGGCTTGGCCCCTTCGGCGCGGAAGTGCCGCCCGTCGGGCAGGATAAAATCAATCCGGCCATGGCGCAGCGACGTGGCCATCCCCATCACCCGCGCGAAATAACGCGGCAGATCGTCCTGCCCGTCGGTTGAGTTGAGGATCATGTTCGGGGTCCATTCGTCAGCTTGGATATTGGCAGGATGTGGATGAAGAAGCATTCAGAACCCTCTGTTTTCATATGCATTCAAGGCACGCTTGCGGCCTTCGGAGACGTCGACAACCGGATCGGGATAGGCATCTTGCGGGGCCATGTGCCATCGTCGCGGAATGGCGTCAAAATAAGCCAGTGCATCCTCATGCGGAGTTGCGCGCCCTTCGGCTATCCAGCGGTCGGCATAGGCGTGTTTCTTGTCGAACTTGTCCAACTGCGTCACCGGATTGAAGACGCGGAAATACGGTGTCGCATCCGGCCCCGATCCCGCAGACCATTGCCAGCCCATCGCATTGGAGGCCGGATCCCAGTCAATCAAACACTCCTCGAACCATTTTTGCCCGATACGCCAGTGACATAGCAGATGTTTCGTCAGGTAGCTGGCCACAATCATGCGGCCGCGGTTGTGCATCCGGCCGGTCACATACATCTCGCGCATGGCCGCATCAACAAACGGGATGCCGGTGCGTCCCTGTTTCCAGGCCTTCACCTCTGCCCGCCTCTCGTCCTCGTTCCAGTCAAAGCCCTCCCACTCCTCGCGCCAGTTGGAGGTCAGGATGCGCGGGGTATGATGCATCAGGTGATAGGCAAACTCGCGCCAGACCAGCTCCTTAAGGAAGACTTCCGCACCCGCCTTACCCTCGTGCAGCGCGCGCTGGCCTGCATGCCAGCACTGGTGCGGGCTGATTTCGCCCAAGGCCAGATTTTCGCTGAGATTAGAAGTGCCATCCACTGCGGGCAAATCACGGGTGGTGCCGTAATCGGCCACTTTATGCGCCAGGAATGCCCCCAGCCGTGACTGGGCGGCCTTCTCGCCCAACTGCACGAAAGGCCGCACTACGTCCGCCCCCCGGTTCATCGCCGCAGCCATTTGCCAGGCGTCCAGATCGTCAGAGGCAGGCCAACTGTCGGGCGCACGCACGTCCAAGGGCGCCGGCAGCGGTGCCTCCACATCGCGGTCCTTCACGTTGCGCCAGAACGGGGTGTAGACCTTGTAATACTCTCCCTGCTGGGTCTCCACGCTCCACGGCTCGAACATCAGGTGACCGCCAAAGGATTTTGCCTCGATGCCACGCTCTTTCAGCGCGGCCTTGATCCGGGTATCGCGTTCCACTGAATCGGGGTCATAGGCCCGCGTCCAATAGACGGTTTGCGCGCCTGTTTCGTCAATAAGCTCATTCAGCGCCTTTAGCGCATCGTCGGCGCGGCGCAGGATCAATCGGCTGCCCTTGTCTGCCAACGTTACGGCAAAATCCTCCAGCCCCAGACCTAACCGATACTTCGGCGCAGCCCCCAGACCTTCGAACAGGGGATCAAGGATGAACACAGGGATCACCGGCCTACCGGACTGACAAGCCGCATGAAGGGCCGGATGGTCGCTGAGCCGCAAATCACGCCGCAGCCAGATCAGATTGGGAGAAGTATCGCTCAACAGGGCGCGCCTTTGATAAACTTTTTTAGAGACTTAGGGCAGTCACGTAAGGATCAAGGGATAGGTTTCACAAAACATCATCCAGAGCGCTCAAGAGCTGATCCATTTCAGTTTGTGACGTGTAATGCGTAAAGCTGAGGCGTAGCACGCCCCTCTGCGCATCCACACCCATCGCCGCAAGCGCGCGACCTGCGTAGAAGTCTCCGCCACCCGCCATAACCCCGCGCGATGCAAGATCATGTGCAGCGTCAATACCGGGACGCCCCAGCGCCAATGCAACCGTCGGCGCGCGGTTCTCTGCGCGGTCTGGCCCGATCAGGCGGACAGAATTGCGCGCCTGTACCGCATCCAGCAGCTGTTGCAACAGATCCGTCTCATGCGCGCGCATCAGATCATGCACAGCGGCACCACGCGCCACAGGCTCTGCCGTGCCACCCACATGATGATCAAAAAGCGCGTCGATATAATCCGCCATACCCGCACAGGCCGCAACCTGCGCGTGGTCCGGTCCCGCGGGTGTAAACCGCTTGTAGAGTGTACCACCGTTGAAGTGGTGCCCCTGATTGGGCAACAGCTCCGCCAGCGCGCGGCGGATCACCATCAGCCCTTGATGCGGCCCATAGGTTTTATAGGCGGAAAACAGATAGATATCAGGCCCGAGCGCACCCACATCCACAAACCCGTGTGGTGCATAGGATACCCCGTCCACACAGACAAAAGCCCCCGCAGCATGGGCCAGTGCGGTGATCTCGGTAACCGGGTTCACCTCTCCCACGACGTTTGAGCAATGTGGAAAACAGACCAGACGGACCTTTTCGTCCAGCAGATCCTCCAGCCGCGCAGGGTCCAGATGCCCTGTCTCGGGCTCGATCCGCCATTCGCGGATCTCGATGCCGCGGTCGGCTAGGCGGCGCCAGGGACCGGTGTTCGCCTCATGGTCCTGATTGGTGACCACAATCGCTTCGCCCGGCTGCAACATCTGGCCAAAGGCCTGCGCCAGAACATAGGTGTTCTGCGTGGTCGAGGGACCAAAGGACAGCTCGTCCGTCTCGACGCCCAGCAATGCCGCCATCCGCAACCGCGCCTCGTCCATCTCCTCGCCGCCCAGCTGGCTGGCGGCATAGGGCGCATAGGGCTGCACCTTGCGCTGGGTGTAGAATCGCGTCAGCCGGTCAATGACCGCGCCGCACGTGTAAGATCCGCCTGCGTTCTCGAAAAACGCCTGCCCCTGCAGCACGGGCTCCGCAAAAGCGGGGAACTGGCTGCGCACATATTCGATATCCAATTTCATCTGGCTACGATGTTTCATGGCCGCGCGGGCGTCAAACCAAAAACGCCCCGAAGTTGACCTTCGGGGCGTTGTTTCTCTCTTGTGTGGCGCGGTCTAGCGCAGTTTGGCCCGCTCGCTCTGAAGGCCCTTCACGATGCACACGCACATCAGCAGCAAGACCACAGTGAACAGCAACCCAGTCGAGATCACCATGGACTGAAGCGCGGCAAGGCCGCCACCAATCAGCAAGGCAATCGCAACGGCTCCCTCGAACACGCACCAGAACACACGTTGTGGCAGTGGTGCATCCACCTTGCCACCTGCGGTAATCGTATCAATCACGAGGCTGCCGGAGTCGGAAGATGTGACAAAGAACACAATCACCAGAATGATGCCGATAAACGATGTGATCGACGCCAGCGGCAATTCTCCCAGCATCTGGAACAGCTGGCGTGACAATTCTGCGTCTTGCGCGCCGGTGAACCCGTCGTTCAGAACCTGATGGATCGCGGTGCCCCCGAAGATCGACATCCACATCACACAGACAAAGCTGGGGATCAGCAGAACACAGATCACGAATTCACGCACCGTACGGCCACGGCTGACGCGTGCAATGAACATACCTACAAAAGGTGACCAGCTGATCCACCACGCCCAGTAAAACGCCGTCCAGCCTTGTGAATAGTTGGTATCGGCACGGCCGAAGGGGTTGGACAGAGCAGGCAGATACTCGACATAGGCCTTCAGGCTGTCCCAGAAAAAGCTAATGAGAAATGCAGTTGGCCCGACAATAACTGTGAAGAGTGCCAGCAGACCAGCCAGCCCCATGTTGACCTCGGACAGGATCTTCACCCCGCCATCCAGACCGCGCACAACCGACACAAGGGCGACAGCGGTAATGACCGTGATCAGTATAACTTCCGTCGTCTTACCGATTGGTACGCCAAACAGCTCGTTCAAACCTGCATTTGCCTGCGTGGCACCAAAACCCAACGAGGTTGCCAGTCCGAACAGCGTTGCAAAAACGGCGATGATGTCGATGGCGTGGCCGGGCCATCCCCAGATCCGGTCCCCCAAGAGTGGATGAAAGGCCGACCGGATCGTCAGCGGCAAGCCCTTGTTGTACGAGAACAAGGCCAGTGCAAGTGCCACAGTTGCATAGATTGCCCAAGGGTGCAGCGCCCAGTGATAAATCGTGGCAGCCATGCCCAGCCGCACCGAGCCCGGCTCGTCGCCCGTGGCCCCGCCCAATGGCGCCCAATCGGTACGCAGCCCGTCTTCGCCAACAGCCGTATCACCAAAAGCCGTCGAGAAATGGGTCAGCGGCTCGGATACGCCGTAGAACATCAGACCGATGCCCATGCCCGCGGCGAACAGCATCGCGAACCACCCCATATAGGTGTAGTCGGGTGTGGCGTCCTCACCGCCCAAACGAACCGAGCCGAACGGCGTGACAATCAACATGAGCGCAAACAGCACGACGATATTCGCGGCACCAATCAGGAACCAATCGAAGTTCGTTGTTGTGAATGAAAACATGGCTGAAAAGACGTCGCTCGCCTGTTGTGGCAATGCCAGCGTAAAAAAGACAAACGCGACGATCGACAATCCAGAAATAAGAAAAACCGGATTATGAATATCAAAGGGCAGCCCCAACACGTCACCCTCGACGTTATCTTGCCCCATCTCGTAATCGGTAATGATTACGGCGGACGTTCCGTCAGGTGACGGTATTCCCGTGTCCGGTAACTCATCGGCCATTATGTATCCTCAATTTGCTTAAATTTCCTGCGTCATCGTAACACGCACCAGCTATGATGCAACCAATCGGCAGAAATGCAAAAAAACGGGCGCATCGCCTGCGCCCGCTCTGACCAAGGGTAGACTGAAAACAACTGCGAAGCGAACAGCAAGTTATCGCGGTCGCAGCCTTCGGCGTCAGGCGTTCATATCAACGACCACCCGTCCCTTGACCTGGCCCTTCAGAATATCCGAACACAACGACGGCAAATCCGACATTTTCGCGGGAACGGCCATTGCCTCCAGCTTGTCCAGAGGCAGATCTTTCGCAATCCGCTCCCAGGCGCGCAGACGGTTGTCGTAGGGCTGCATCACGGAATCGATCCCAAGCAGGTTTACACCCCGCAACAGGAACGGAATGACCGTGGCAGGCAAGCCTGCCCCGCCTGCCAGACCGACAGCCGCTACAGAGGCACCATACTGCATCTGGCCCAACACTCGGGCCAGCATCGCGCCTCCCACTGCGTCCACACAGCCGCCCCAGGTCTCGCCCTCAAGGGGTCGCTTGACGGTTTCGGCAAGCTCATCACGCGCGACAATCTGCGTTGCACCCAAGGATTTCAGGTAGTCTCCCGTCTCGGGCCGCCCCGTGACCGCGGCCACCTCATGCCCCAATGCCGCAAGGATCGCTACTGCGACAGACCCGACACCGCCCGCAGCGCCGGTCACCAGCACCGGCCCCGATTTGATCCCGTGATCCTCCAGCGCCATGACCGACAACATCGACGTGAAACCGGCGGTGCCCACAGCCATAGCCTGTCGCGCATCCAGACCTTCCGGCAGCGGCACCAGCCAATCCGCTTTCACCCGCGCCTTTTGCGCGTACCCGCCCCAATGCGCCTCGCCCACGCGCCAGCCGGTCAGGACAACCCTGTCACCTGCTTTGTACCGCGCATCCGAAGACGCCTCGACCGTACCAGAAAAATCAATTCCCGGCACATGCGGATAATTCCGCACCAGCCCGCCACCGCCGGGGCTCATGCACAGACCGTCCTTGTAATTGACCGTGGTATATTCAACCGCCACCAGCACCTCGCCGTCAGGGAGTTGATCCTCCGAGATCTGTGTAATCGCGGCAGAGGTTTTGCCCTCGTCATCCTTGGTTACCATCAACGCATCGAACATTGCTATCTCCTCCGTGAAAGGGCCTATCGCCCCTTGCTTTTTTGGCCATGAATACTCCGGGTAGCCCGAGAGGCCGCCCGCCCCTGGTCCCGTCTCCGCCGCATACGCAACAGTTGCCAAATTAATGTCAGACATTTAGAATTTTGCAAACAGGAAATGTAAGACATATGAAAATCGACCCCACCACAGGCGGGCTTTCCGCTCAGATTGCCACGTCAATCCGTGATGCCATCATCGCAGGTGATCTGCTTGTCGACCAACGCCTGCCGTCCGAGGCCGAGTTGGCCGAGCAGTTCAATGTCTCACGCCCCACCGTGCGCGAGGCGCTCAAACGGCTGGCGGCGCAATCCCTGATCCGCACCCAGCGTGGGGCCACAGGAGGTGCTTTTGTCAACCGCATCACATTCCCGGAGGCCTACGCCCAGCAGATCACCACCTCGACACTTCTGCTCTCCATGAATGATGTGAGCTTTGGCACAGCCTGCGAGGCGCGCTTTGCGCTGGAGCGGTCCTGCGCCACACTCAGCGCTGCGCGTCGCACCGCGGACCATCTGGCCGCCATGCGCGCCGAAATACACCGCCAGTCCCAACCGGGCCTCACGGACGAGGCCTTCTGCGCATCGGATGTGAGCTTCCACCGTGCGCTGGTGGATGGCGCATGCAATCCAGTGCTGTCTTACCAGCTGGCTGGAGCGGTAGAGGCGATGCAGCCGTTGATGAACATGGTCACCTTCTCCTCCCGCGACCGCGCGCGCATCGTGGCGATGCATATCGCAATTGCAGACGCAGTCGAGGCGCAAGACGGCGCCGCCGTTGCATCGGGCCTGATTGATCTGGAGAAAGAGACACAAATGCTGGCCGAAGGTGTATTTGCCGAACGCGCAGCGCAAAACTGACGCGTCAGCCTCCCTCAATTCTGCACGATCACGTTCAAACTGTGCAGACCGGCCTTGTCAACCATTGCAAACAGTTGACCACATCGCAGGCCCGCACCCGGATCGTGCGGGGCGCCAGGTCAACCTGTTTGCCCGCCGCATGCAGAAATTTTGGCGCAATCTACGCAACCCCCTTTGCAAAAGGAGGGCCTTACCCCTATATGTGAGTTGTCCTTAGGGACTATGGATATAAACGCGCTCGTAATAAGCGGTTCGGACCCGGGGGCGGTACCC
>TARA_R110002020_G_scaffold358437_4_pt1 | contig 20214 bp, 18 predicted proteins | sample TARA_R110002020 | Tara Oceans TARA_R110002020 (sample SAMEA4396489) | marine metagenome | biome: Westerlies Biome; feature: [MES] marine water layer (ENVO:01000295) within the mesopelagic zone...; material: water (ENVO:00002006), including particulate matter (ENVO:01000060) such...
TGCAAGGTAATAGAATTAAAATTAATAATCAAGAACAATTTAGAATAAAATAATTATGAGCAAAAAGACAACGAGTAATGTAGTTTTTACAAAATTAAAATACAAAATTTTATACAGGAATGTTATGGGTAAGGAAAAGGCTAAGGGTGGTCATGATTCCGCTATTAGAGTTTTTGGCTATGATAGTAATATAAAGAAATACATAACTCTAGGCACTTGGAGTTTGGAGCTTGTTATTGCTTTCTTAGGAATAATTGAAGATGGAGACCCTAAAGGACATCCTGATTATAATAAAGTTATTGAATTAGTTGACCCCCATAAATCTAGGGATGTTGAGTTAAAGGGAGATATACTTGATGGGGCTAGTGAAGATGTTACTAAATCTAGTTTCTTAACTTTTTTAAGAAAATATAACCCAAGTAGTAGACAATTACAAATTTTAAATGAAGAAAAATAAAAAAATAAACTATGGAAATGTTCGGTAAAAATGTCTTTAATAAAGACGCAGGATTTATGGCAAACGCATTTGGTGTTGTCGCTGTAATATGGCTAATGCCAATAATTATATTCTTTTTGTTATTAGACGTTATGTTTAATCAAGTACCAAAAGAATTTATGAGATACATGAAAAAGAAAATGAAGTGAATATAAACTTTACTCCAACAAAGAAACAAGACAAAGCTTGGGGGTATTTGCATGATGACGAAACTTCAGAGATACTATTTGGTGGTTCTGCTGGAGGAGGTAAGTCTTATTTTGGGGCTGCTTGGTTATTATACTCATGCCTAAGATACCCAGAGACAAGATGGTTGATGGGTCGTGCTGTTTTAAAAACATTGAAAGAGACTACACTAAATTCATTTTTTTCCGTCTGCTCCGACTGGGGTATTAAAAAAGGGGAGCAGTATAAATTTAATGCACAGTCTAATGTGATTGAATTTCTTAATGGCAGTCAAATACTTTTAAAAGACCTTTATCAATACCCAGCTGACCCTAATTTTGATAGCTTAGGTTCTTTGGAGATTACAGGAGCTTTTATTGATGAAGCTAATCAAATAACGGAAAAAGCAAAGAATGTTGTAAACTCTAGGATTAGGTATAATTTAGATAAGTATAAAATTAAACCTAAGATGCTTATGAGTTGTAATCCAGCAAAAAATTGGGTTTATGATTATTATAAACAATGGAGAGATGATGTTCTACCAACTCACCAGAAATTTATTCAGGCAAAACTACAAGACAATCCTCATATTTCAGAATACTACGAAGAGCAACTAAGAAAACTTGACCCAGCGTCAAGAGAAAGATTATTGCATGGTAACTGGGAATATGATGAGGGTAAGGATAAATTATTTGATTATGAGGCACTACTTAATGTTTTTAAAAATAGTGATGTTAAAACTGATGACAAGTCTACTCAGTATCTAACTTGTGATGTTGCCTTAATGGGTAGTGATAAAATGGTTATAACAAGATGGAAAGGGATGGTTGTTGAAGAAATCATAACACAAGATAAAAGTTCTGCTCAAAATATAGAGACCTTAATTAAATCTTTAGCTGAAAAATATGGGATTGACAGAAGAAATATAATTATTGATTCTGATGGAGTTGGACAATATCTATCTCACTATATGAAAGGTGTTACACCCTTTATGAATAACAGTAAAGCTTTAAAAAAGGAAAACTATAAAAATATAAAGACCCAATGTTACTATAAGTTAGCAGAACAGGTAAATGTTGGTAATGTTTGGATAAAATGTAAAGATATTGACATAAGAAATAAGATTATTGAAGAATTAGATGTTGTTAGAAGAAAAAATATGGATATGGATGGAAAGCTGTGTATCTTATCTAAAAAGGAGATAAAACAATCTATTGGCAGGTCTCCAGATTACGGAGATTCTTTAATGATGAGAATGTATTATTTGCTTGGAAGAGGCAATAGGGTTTTAGCTTGGGGTTAATTATATTCCAAACATGGGTTGAAAAAATGTAATAAATTACCTATACTTGCAGTTATGGATGAAAATGTTAAAATAATGTGTGTAAATGATAAGCATGAGCTTATTATTGTTTACTTCTTGGAGCAAATACAGCAGTATATTGACGAAATAACAAAAGATGACGAGGATTATGATGTTTTTTTGAATGTTTTGGTTGAATTAATAGCTAAAAGTAATGAAAATGTAATTTTTTCCTTTTTAGGGAGTGATTATACTGAAAAATGGCTTTCAGAGCTTCCAATGACTGTTTATTTTGCTGTTGTTGGATATATGCACTTAATTGATGTGAGTCTGCACGACTTGATTGATACAACAGAAAAACTTAATAATTTAGTAAATGAAACAATGGATGAACTTCAAAATGTGGAAGATTTTGGTGATTCTTACTATAAAATAAACTTAAACTAATGAAAGCATTAAGATTAAACGAAAAATCTGTTAAAATACCTGAAAACTGGGCTGAAGTACCATTTTCAAGGTTTTTAGAGTTCAGTAATCTCTCAAAAACATTTAAAACAAAGGAAGAGATGGAGGAAGAGTATAAAGATGATAAGGAGACGAAAGAATACAAAATTACCCTTGACAACCTAAAAGCAAATACAAAAGTAGCTTCTTTTTGGACAGGATTAACAGAAGATGAGATTTCTATGTGTGATATAGATTCTATTAATGAATTAATGGAGGATTTGAATTTTATGACACAGACATATACTCCTATAAATATAAATAGCTTTAAATTTAAAGATGAGGAGTATTTTGTTCCTGAAACTGGAATGAGAAAAAATACATTTGGAGATTATATTGAAGCAGAGCAAGTTGAAATAAACAACAAAGAGCTTGAAGATGGCAAGTTAGAATCTTTACCAATGCAAACAGCTATTTTGTGTAAAAAGAAAGAGGAATTGGGAACGAACCTCTCTGAAGATACTGTGATGGAGAGGACGGATATTTTTAAAGAATTAGATATGGCTACAATTTGGGATGTTGGTTTTTTTTTGACCAAACACGAACAAAGATTGTTGAGCAGTACCCTAATGTATTTAAAGCAGGAAAAACAACAACAGCTAAAAAAGTTGCCTCCAATCAAACAATAGCTGGGTATGGCTGGTTGAATAGCGTTTACCCATTAGCTGAAAAGGGTGTTTTTAATTTACAAAACGAAACCCCTATAGAAAGTGTTTTAAAGGGAGGACTTTATGAGGTTTTAACATATTTAAGTTGGCAACAAGCTTGTGTTGATTATGAGGAAATGTTAATTGATTTAGAGAAGAATAAAAACAGATAAACAAAATGGACAAAAAAATAAAAAGATGTGCTTTTTGTGACAAAGAGCTTAAAGGATGCCCTTGCAGTTGGAGTAAAACGTCTGATAATTACTATGAAGACGGAAAGAGGAGGCCGAGGCTTACTTGTGGTAAAAAATGCTTAAAAGCATACGAGGATAGAAAACAGCATAATGTACCAACATGTGCTTGTTGTGGAGTACCATTCAAAGAACCTGCTTATTTTAAAGGCATGGACGGTAAAGATGTGCATTTTAAGTGTCAAGAAACTTATGATAGAGAATTATTAAAAAAATAAAAAATGGCTTATACTACAACATATAATTTAACAAGTTTAATGACTGATTTTAAAACCTGTGCTACAGCGGCAGGTTTTGCGACCATCAAATTCGGTAAACCAGAAGCTATAAATTTTGACCACAACATTAGTTATGATTTATTAAATATAAATTACCCAACAACATATATAGCTGAGGGGGTGAAAGAAGTTTATACATTTGAGCTTATTTTAGCAAGACCAGCATCTTTAGGCTCAACACAGGGTGTTCAGGTTTTTGATGATGATGTGGTTTCTATTTTTTCAGAACTTGAACTTAAATGTTGGAATATGTTATCATGCCTTGCACTTGGTATAAGTGGTGGTGGTGGTTGTAAAGCTCACATACCTAAACATAAAATACAAATGATTAGAGATAAAGGGGCTTTTAATGACAATCTTGTTATTATTAAGGTTAAGTTTGATGCTATAGCAAATATAGCTGTAAGCCTTGACCCTTGTGGAGGTAGTAGTGGTAATGGTGGGTGTGACGAGCCTTGTCAAGATTATTTTGGTTCTTGTGGTTGCACAGACCCAGCAGCAGTTAATTATGATGAAACCGCTGGCGTGGATGACGGAACATGTTGTTATGATACCACTATTGAACCATGTATTGATGAGGAAGACGGAACATTCCCTCCAACATTCCCAGAGGGAGAAACTGAAAACCCAGGTTAATTATGATGATATTACAAGATTTAATTAATGAGTTCAATAAGCATCAAGATGAAATTCTTGGTGAGTTTAGAAAGGGTTTAAAAAAAACAAGAGGCTCTTATAGTTTTGGACACAATAATACTGGCGAAACATCAAGAGATTTAGAAATGACCAATGGTAGGATAACAGGAGATGCAGTGGTTTGGGATATTAATAGTAAAGGGGGGTCTTATTTACAAAAGGGTGGAGTGCCTAAAATTACCTTTGGGAGTAAAAATGAAAGACCAAACCCTTATATTACAGCTATAGAACAATGGATTGGGAAGAAGTATGGAATTTATGGACAAGAAGCTAAAAGAAAAGCATTTGCAATAGCAAGGGAGGCTGAAAAAAGGGGGAATGTCGTTAAGCATACAGGCTGGGTTGATGACATAAGACAAGAGGTGATTAATACATCAACACATTACCTTGCTAAAACTTTTAAAATGACAGTTGACATGGATTTAAGTAAGTTACCAAAAGAAGTGACAACTATTAAAAATATATAATTATGGCAATAAATTGGGATATAATAGCTGATACACATGGTAGGGTTGTAACTTGTCAAAGGCCTATATTAATAGCTATGAAAGCTGAGGAAATAAATGTTTCTCACTTTAAATGTGAATTACAAATAAAAGATACTAACGTAACACAAGATGATATGGGTTGGATTGATACTGGTATTAGGGTTAATGCTTATTCTGATGATGGTGGACAAATATATCAGGCTAATTTCGCACCATATTGTAGAAATTATTTTAAATTATCAACAGAGTGGGTAACTGGAGACGCTGCATACACTATGTTCCAAAACGCTTATGATATATTACCTATATTTGGTTTTGAAAATAATGACTGGAATCACATGTTTAGGAGACAGTTTAGAGTTAGAATATGGCCTGTTATATATACGCAGGATGAAAATTTAATTGAAGAGCAGGATAATTATAAGTGGAATAGAGAATTTATGGTTTTTGACACAAATATACGTGGTGACGAACAAACATCTATTTTTTCCTATGACAACATAAGAATGGACGACTTTATTAATGGGTGGTGTGATGGAAGTTTTTATAGCAACACGTACGGAGACCATACTTATAGAGGTGATAGATTTTCTAAGCTGCTAACAAACATGCCAGGCGTGGTAGATGTGGGAAAAGAAAGTGATGACATGATTCAAACACTTAACATTAATGACCATCAAGGTTTTTTTGTTGCAGGCACAGGTTATGCTTTTGATGAAACAATGCAATTTAAGCGTCATATTGCTGTCACAGATTTAAGTGGAACTGTAACCACCTACACTTTTAATGGTGCTTTTAACTCTCCTTATTTTTGGACTGACACTAATAATGTTGATATTTTATACTTCTGTTGGGATTTATGGATGTTACAAGTACAATTAATACTAGAGTATGGGATAATTTCTCCTATTCTTAATGGGTCACAAGAACTTACATGTAAACATATTAAACAGTGGTTCACCTTTGAAACTAACGCACTGGGTGTTGTTAGAACAAGCCCTAGTATGGAGTTTAATCTGTCTGATAAAAAAAATGATGGAATGGGTTGTAATAAAACTAGATTTCTATTTAAAAACAGTAGGGGATTGATAGATTTCTTTAATTGCTATGGAGACAAAAACAAAAAAATATCTATTAGTGGGAATACATATATGAAGCAACATAATGTCGCTAGAAATAATAATTATTCAGCTGGTGGGCTAATAAAAAGCCCAGGACAACATTCTGTTTCAAACCTATGGAATAATAGAATTGAGGAATTTGAAATAATAACACAACCAATACCTATATCTTGGGCTAAATGGCTTGAGGAATTAATATCTTCACCAAATGTTTGGATTGAGGTTGATGATAAAAATGTTGAGTCTGATGATAATGAGAATGAAACATCATTAGAGTCTGATACCTATAGGTATAGAACTTGTCAAAAGTTAGTTCCTATTGTTATAGATAAGGGTTCTTATGAAGTGTTTACAACAGCAGACCACATGCACTACGTTAGTTTTAAATATACAGTATCAAATGAAAATATAGTATCAAAAGCATTTTAAATGGCATCAGATAGTAATATAAAAAAGGTAACATTAGAAATTGGTGGTAAAATACTAAGAACACAAGAGTGGACTAATATAGATGGTTATTTTGAAACCACAGAAGTTGGTTTAGGAACTTTTACAGCAGAGTACGAAATGTCAAAATGCTTAAGTGGAACAGCGGTTGGATATGGTTATCAATTTGATGGTATTCCAGATTGGGTTTATGATGAAGATGATGACAGATATCCAACTGTAAAAGATGCTTTAGAAGACTCTAGGTGTGGAGACCAAAGAAACACAGCACCTTTTTTTAATTTACCGCAAAGCATAACAAAAACAGAGCCTAATTATGTTGGGTTTAAAATAGTTGATGTAGAAACAATAGGTCAATCTCAATCAAATGAATTGACTGAAGATAATTTTGTAAATGATGCGGATGGTGATTTATCTAGTTTAGAGTTAAATACCAATTCGTACGCAACAAATTCTGACATGTCAGATATGAGGACTTACCAAAATGGAAATCCTTTATATGATTGGCTTGACCCACAATATAGTGTCAGAAAAACTTGGGAATTTAAACCAGGTGGTTTTACTCCATTAATAGGACAAATGGTTATGGGTATAGAATATGGTCAGTTAGCATGGCCTGGTGGAGGTAAAACAATATGGAAATTCACTTGTGAAAAAGCTCATGGACAAGAGGCTAATTTTAGGTCTCCAGGCCCAAGAGGTGCATTTTGGGCTGAATTTGATAGTGATGGAACTATTAATGATGAATGGAGTTGGAATAACTATAGTGCTTATGAGGGTATTATGGCTGTGGGTGGTAATGGTGGGGGCTGGGGTGAAGTGTATAATCCGCAAGGGGATAACATTTGGCAACAAAGCGAAAATATGGGTATATCTATAATTAACGAAAACATAGCTTCTGGAGCTTATGGAACTGTTATGAATCCAAATTTAGCATACCGACATCATGATGTTAACCCACCTTACAATCCTGATTCCACAGTAGAAAGACCTAGGCTTGGTGCTGAAAGTGTGCAAGGAAGAACACTTTATTTATATCCAACAGCAAATTCACCATATAGGCATCCAATTATTTTTGATATTTTTGAGGGAGTAGAAAATGCCATTTGGGTTAGAGGTAGTGCGAAAGGGATATTACTATGGATTACTCAACTTGTTAAAAGGCAGGCTTATGAAGATTCTGGAGCTGGGTTTGATTCGGATTTTAGTGGATATACTGTGGATATGGAAGCTTTAGACTGGGGAATACCATTTGACACTAACATTTACCCATATATATTTAGTGATGATTTAGGTGACTATTGGCCTGCTGGAGTTGAGATGAGTGTTCAGGGATTTTTTAGTACATATAAATGTTACATATCACCATACTTGCATAGTGGATTATGGTCATACAACCAGCAATCATTTGCTGATGGTAGTATTTCTGGAAATGGCGGTATAGTTTTTGAAGAAAATCCAGGAGATATTGGTGAATCAAATAATAATGGCACTCTTAACCCATTAGCAACAACAGGTGGCATTATAGGTTTAAATCAAGATATATCACCAGTACACGCCATAGGCTCTTCTATAATACCAGTAGATTGGGATTATTATAGTGAGAATTTAGCTTGGGATGCACCAGTAGATTCATACCCATATAATCCAGGCTCTGTTGTTAGTCCTACCTATAATCAATATAGAAGATTAGGTTGGAGGTCTGCGTGTTTTGATACTTATGATGGTCAATTAACATGGGGTATAGCTGGGAAGTGGGCTTTAAATTCTGGTTTTTCTTTAGAAATGAGAATAACAGAATTAGAAAACTGTGAGGTTTGGATTTTAACAGATTATTTTTCACCTCAACAAAGAGCCGCCCTAGAAAGTTTACCTAATTATATAAATGAATGGCAAAATGGAGATACCGTTTATCCAGCAGTTCCATTTTCAAACATGGTTCTTGAGTCTGAGGGGGATAACTCTATGTATAGCGGTTACGGAACTACAGGTGGTGGTGGTGACAATAGAGATTTGATGGTTGGTAGAAGAATTACTAGTGTTGGACAAACATTAACTTGTATGCCTAGAGCATATAGTCCATTTACAGAAAACGCTGGTTCAAATGTGGGTAAAGGAGGTATGATTATGCCATCAGGGCTAATGAAGAGGCATTGGAAAGAGATAATGACAATAACAGGAACATGGAAAACCACAGTTGCAGATGGGTATATGGATTGTATATATGAAGAGGGTGAGTATTATGATTGGTGGAATTGGGAGGATTATGAAGATGTTAATATAAGTACAGACTGTGAGGAGGTTTGGGTTAATGCTAATTCTCCAATTTGGCTGGACTTTTATCAACCATATTTAGAATACAATTATGATGACCACGCACCAGCATCACACTGGGAATTTATACATGTACAACCTATAGACCCAAGCTTACCATCCAGATGTGAAATAGGTTCTTTTAAAGTTCATAAAAGTAAATGGGAGACTACGATTAACTATGTAGAAGACACAGAGATGGTTACAGAATTTATAGTAACCTCGGTTGTTGATGAGGTTATAAATCAATTTAGAGAGACGTGGCAACAATTAGATATACTTGACAATAAGGGAGTTCCTTTATCTTTAACATTCCAGTCAGGTGACTTGAGGGATGTAACAAAAAGAGCAGCAGGTTTTTCTAAAACATTTGAATTGCCAGCAAACCCACATAATGAGAAAATTATAGGTATGCTATCAGGGCCAGGTAGATATAGGGATGGTGAGAGTGTTAAATGGAGAAAGGGTAGAATTAAATCTGGTGATGTTGAGGTTTTTAATGGTTATGTTAGGATTGAGGGTTATAAATCTGATAAGGGGGGTTTGTATAAATGCCATATAATTGAAGACCCTGCGGCATGGCCAACAATGATTGGTGATGCTACTATTTGTGAATTATCAGATGCAGAAGAGGGGGGAATAAGATTTGTTCCTAAAACAGCAGAATATGTGATGTTACCATTTGGTAATGGAATGGATGGCTCTATGCCAGGCGTGTTTACTGGTAGTGGATTGGCTTCAAATTATCAAATACTTGATGGATTAAGCCCTCAACAAGACCGTTCATACTATAAATTCCCACCAATAAATTATGGCTCTTGGGCGAATAATGGAACTAATTTACTTACTCAAAGCTTACATCCAGCTGTTAGTGTTAGATATTTATTGAATAAAATTTTTAAAAGCATTGGCTACACACTTGAAAGCAAGTGGATGGATGACCCTCAAGTTCAATATAATGGAGATGCTCCAGGGTGGGTGGGTAATCATAGTACAATGAGTAGGCTTGTGTTACCATACACAAGTGGGGAAGATTATGCTAATACAGATGACTCAACTGGCCCAGACGGAAAGTATTATGCTTTTGCTGGTAGAAGTGAAAGGTTTTTCTTAGATAACCACTTTATGGCAGGCTATCCTAGTACAGGACTACCAATTTCTTGTGATGCAGGTGATTGGGGTTCTAGTTTTCCAGGTTTTATAGAAGAAACAGACCCAATGGATTGCTACAATGAAAGTCCAGACCCACCAGAATACAGTGAATCAGGAATTAATGACACTGGAAATGGGTATGGTAATTTTTCCAACTCTACAGTAAATGGTGGTTATACAGTTCCTTTTACTGGTAGATATAGAGTTGCTTTTAAAGGTTGGTTTACTTGGATAAAAAATGACATTTTTGACTCTTGCATGAACGCCCCTGTTCTTTACGCTTCTTGGCACGTTAAACAACCAGGTGGCTCTTATTACCCACTAACAGCTGCCACAGGAAGTGATATTTCTGATGGATTATTAGAAAGCCAAAATCCTAGTTTAGTTAATCAATACTGGACTGGAGGTTACAAAAGTTATGAGTGTAATGATGAGTTTTTTCAAGAGGGAACTACACCAGGATTTCCATGGAATGTTACTCAAACTTATGATTGGGCTATAGATGCTGATAATCAAGTAAATAGCCATATTGGAGCTAAGGTTAAATGGGATGGTAATAATTCTCCATTTAGTGGTTGTGGGGCTGGTGATTGGGAAGTTGAAAAAGCGGTAAATTGTGAAATGGATATAGACCTGCAAGAGGGTCAAACGATTAAAATGGCTTTTTACATGAGGAATATAGACTGTAGTAGTGCTGTTGCTTGTGTCGCAAGAAACTGTGAGTTAATGTTTTATCCTTTAGCAACAACAGCAGAGCCTGAAAACCCTGTTTCATTTTCAACAGCTCTTGGTTGTAGCGTTAAACAAATGGACATAATAAAAGGTGTTACAGAGATGTTCAACTTACATTGGACAGCTGATGCTGAAAGTAAAACTGTTTACGCAGAGCCTTATGATGAATTTTATGGTTCTGGTAAAATTTTAGATTGGTCAAATAAATTAGATATGGAGTCCTGGGAGGATGTTTATATTATTGATGAGGTTGCAAAAGAAGTTTATTTTAGATATGCTAGTGATGGTGGTGATGGTTTAACTGTTGATTTTGAAGAGGTTGAAAACAATGACCCATTGTGGTGTAAAAGGTTTTATAATGAGGCTATATTTAATAAGGTTGATTTAGATGAAAAAGGAACAGATGTTTTTTCAAGCACATTCCAATTTCAACAATCTTTAACATCTAGTGGTGACTTAACTTGGCCTTGTGGTGGAACTCCAGATATGCCTATATTATGGAAAGATGATGAAAATGCAGCTGGCAATAAACCTAATATATCTTGGCAAGATGGAACAGAAAGACCTGATGATGATAATTCAAATTCTGATTTTGATTTAAGAATTTTGTCATATTTCGGTAATGACCCATCAGCAGGATTAACTGTTGAGTCTGCTAGTCAAACAATAGGTTTAGACGCTTTTCCTTATTTTGGAACTCAAAATATGAGAGTAACTCCAAACTTAGATTACCATAATTTATCATGGGAAAGCAGGGAGTCTGACTCTATAGTTAACCCAGGAACAATGAACACATCTCTAGGTCTTTTTGATAAACATTGGAAAAGGCAATATGAGAAAACAACAGGAGAGGGTTCTTTAAGAATATGTCACTTTAACTTACAAGATGAAGATATAGAATTATTTGATTATAGAGATATAATTAAACTTTATTTTGACCATGTTGCAACATATTGGACTGTTAATAAAATTAAAGATTATAAACCAGGTTCTGGTGCTTTAACAAAAGTTGAGCTTGTTCAGTATGATTTAAATAAAGAGCAACTACAAAAGCCAGTTTCTATATACAAGAAGCAGGGGATAACAGATATTAAAAAACCAATAAAAAGAAAGTTTAGAGAAAATAAAGAAAATAAAGTTGTTAAAAACGAACCTGAATTAAATAATCATAATATAACACAGCAAGGGAAGACAAGTGTTGTTACTTTTAAACCTGGCAGAATGTTAAAAAAAGAAGATGGTTCTTATAAACTAAATGGCCCAAAACAATTACTTAAGAAAGCAAAAGCACCAATAACTATAGATAATAAAACTGGTAATGTTATTATGAATGGGGGAGCAGTACAGGCTAGCATGGATATTGATGAAAATTCTATTATTAGTGATGTTTATTATTATGACTCAAGACAAAAAAAGCATTGTAAATTATATTTAAAATAGTAAAATATGTCTCAAACTATACATTCAATTAAAGTTAAAGTAGGTTCTCTTATAGCTGCTCAAAAAGAGGTTGGTAAACTTAGGAGAGAGTTGCAGCAGTTGGATAAAAAAGACCCAAAGTTTGGTCAAAAACAAGCTGCCCTACAAAGTCAAATAGCTGCTACTAACGCTAAATTTAAAGGTCAAGTTAAAGCTATTAAGGGTGTTGAAACCCAAACTAAACAATTAACGACTACAGCTGGCAGGATGATTAACACCTTTAAGTCTGCTGCTATTGCTATCGCTTCAGCTTTTGCTGTTAGAGCTATTGTTGGTAGTATTAAAGGGGTTATACAGGTTATGGCTGACTTTGAAGCTAAGATGGCTGCTGTTAGAGCAATATCTGGTGCTACAGATAAAGAGTTTGATAAACTTGAAAAATCAGCCTTAAAATTAGGTGAATCAACAGTGTTTACCGCAAGACAAGTAGCTGAACTTCAAGAAGAGTACGCTAGATTAGGTTTTACAACAGAAGAAATAATTGCTGCTACTGATGCCACGTTAGACTTAGCTGCTGCCACTGGAGAATCTTTAGCAAATTCAGCTCAAACAGCAGGTTCTGTTTTAAGGGCTTTTGGTTATGATGCTATACAAACACAAAGAATTGCTGAAACAATGGCTTCATCTTTTACAAACTCAGCACTTAATCTTGAAAGATTTACAGAATCTATGAAGTTTGCAGCACCTGTTGCGGCATCTGTTGGTTTTACTGTTGAGGAAACAACCACAATGTTAATGAAACTTGCTGATGCTGGTCTTCATGGTTCTATTGCTGGTAATGCTTTAAAGAAGATTTTTTTAGAAATTGGTACTTCAGGCTCTAAGTTATCTAAAAAATTAGGTGGGCCTGTAATGGGTATAGAGCAAATGTCAGAGGCTTTAAACATATTATCAGAAGAGGGATTTAGTGCTGGTGACGCATCAGAATTGTTAGGACAAAGAGCTGCTCCTGCTTTTTTAGCTTTAATAGAGTCTGCTGATGGATTAAGTGATACAAATACTATGCTGTCAGAAACAGAGGGTGCTGTTTCTAAGATGGCTGCAATAAGGCTAAATACGTTACAGGGTGATATAACACTTATGAAATCAGCTTTAGAGGGGTTAGGGCTTGCTCTTGGTGAGTCTGTAAATCTTAAATTAAGACAGGTTGTTTTTAGGTTTACAGAATGGATTAGAAGTATAACAAATTCTCCCAAAAAACTACAAAGATTAAAAAATGCAATAAAAGCTGTTGGTTTAGCACTTGTTTTTATGATTTCAAAAATGGCTGTAATGGGTCTTGTGGCTTGGATAAGAAATATGAGAACATTTGCTTTGGCTTGGCGTGGCTTGGTGGTGCAAATTAATGCTGCCACAGGTGCTTTGGCTAAATTTAAAGTTATGTTATCAAGCACTGGTATAGGTCTCCTTGTAACTGTTCTTGGAACAGTAGCTGCTGGGTTTATGACAGCTAAGGTTGCCACAACTGAGTTTTCTGATGAAGTTACTGAACTTGAAATGCAGACACAAAGGTTAATATCAGCCTTTGAGGCTCAAGTTGACGCTATCTTAGCTTTAGATAGGGCTGATGCACAGAGGGCTAAAATGATAAGACAACTTAAAGCTGAGTTTGGTGATACTATATTGAGGGGTATTGATATTGAATTAGCTGATGATGAGCAATTAAGAAGATTAAAAGTTCTTTCCAAAACCATGGGAGAAATGATTGCACAAATATCTGAAGCTGAAAATGCAACTTCCACTTTTTCAGCAGCTGTTGATATAGTTGACGAAGAATTAATGTATGCTGCCAAGAAATTAACTCACTATTATTCGGATATTGATGACGTGTTTGGCACTGAGCTGATAAAGAAATATGGAATTGAAATAAATAATCTTAGGAGAGATAAATTAACACTATTCTCTACTGATGAAATTACAGATTATGGTAATGAGTTTGTGAAATTAGTGGCCATGTTCAAAGGGTGGTCAGAGAGAAGAGTATTTCAGTTAGTTGACCAAAAAGATTTAGATTCTGATATTGAGATATTTAGATTTTTCGCTAGTGAATTAGATGGGGTAATTAAAAAAATTAGTGGGAAGCCAGATTTAAGGGGTAATTCTATGCCAATAGCGGTTGCAGCAGAGTGGGAAAGGGATTTAGAAGAAGAGTTTATACCAGTAGTAATGTCTCTTTTAGAAGAGAGTGAGTGGGCTATGGAGCAGTTTGGTAAAATTTTTGAAGTTGACGGTAAAGAGGTACAAGGAACTGTTTTTCAAAAATTAGCTGATGGGTATTCAACTTTCTCTATGACACCAGGATTAGAGGTGGATTGGGAAAAGGTTATGGAGCAGTCAGATGATGAGTTGCAAAAACTATTAGTGTTAGTTGAGGATTTTAATGCTAATGCTCAAAAACGATTAAAAAATGACCCTTTAATTAAAACTCTTTTGTATGAGGATGATTCAACAAGACAGGAATTAAGAAGTAATTTTTTAGATGATTTAGATGATTATAGAGGTTGGGGTGAAAAGGCACAAAATGCTGAACTTGAAAGAATGAAAGAACACCTTAGACTTTTAACGGTAGCAGAGGAGTATTATAGACTTGAGCAGGCTGATAGATTAATACAGGCTAATGATGTATTAAGGGAGGGTGCGAAAAACATTGGTCAGCAAGATATAATACTAGAAATGGTAGAGGAACAAAATCAGGCTCTACCTGTTCTTTTATCGGAAACATTAAGACATTTTTCTAATTTAGAGAAATCTTTTAATAAAAACGCTAAAGAATCTGGTGAGGATATGAATAAAATTGTTACAGTTCAGTTGCAGAATACAAAAAATCATTTTAAGAAATTAAAAAAACTTCAAGCAAAGTTTTATGCTGATGAATTTAAAGCTAAAATGGAATCAATAAAAGCAAGGCATGATATAGAGGTGAAAGCTCATGAAGATGAATTAGATTTAATGGAAAGAAATCTTAAAGATTTAAAAACAATTAGAGAGGGTGATGCAGAAGAGGGTATAGCGGTAGCTTCAGTGTTTCAAATGAGTGAGTTTATTAAGAAAAACAAATCCAAGTATCAAGCAATAAAAGAGCTTGATGCACAAGCTTATCTTGAAGCAACAAGTTCCTTAGATAAGCATAAAGATTCTATGCTGCAAATTATAGATAATATGATAGCAGAAGAGCAAGAAAAAGAAAAAAACAATATAGCTTATCTGGAACAAATAAAAAGACAGTTTCAAAGAGATGAGGAAGATTTATTATTGGAAAGGAGGCATACTTATGAACAAAATGCTAGAGACCTTGCTGATATAGAGCTTGAAATGAGTGTTGGTACTACTATTATTAATAAAAAATTTAAAGAGCAGAGAGAGCAGGCTTTAGCTAATAAAAAAGCTACTGATAAACAGATAATAGAAACTCATCAAAAAACTAACCAAAGAATCCAAGAGGATTGGGCTGAGGAGCTTTTTGCTGAGGTTGATTTTTGGGATGAAAAAATTAGATTAGCAAAAGAGGGTGCTAGAGAAGCTTCTGAGGCAAAAGTTACAGACCTTGAGACACAGAGAGATGATGAAATTGCTGATTTAGGCCCTGAACCTGATGAGACAGCAGACCCACAAGCATTTGCAGACTATCATCTTAAAAAAGTTGAATTAGAAATAAAGTGGAATAACATTATTGAAAAAGAAAGATTAGCCCACATTCAAAGGTTAGAGAACATTGAACAGGGGAACATAAGAAGTGTTATTGATTTAAACAAAGAGAAGAATGATGCAATAGAGAAAGTTACTACTGAGGCTAATGACGCTATAATAGATAATGACAATAAGAAAAATACACAACTTAAAACAAATCAAAATGATTATGACGATTGGTCTATGCAATCCACTGAAGAACAGATGCAGGGGATAATAGACACTTATGCTCAAGCTTTTTCAGCATTAAGTGCATTATGGGATAATAGGATTGCCATGGAAAGAAAATTCTTAGAAGAGAATTTTAGCACAAGAATGGATGATTTAGATAGACAGGCTAATGCAGAGATAGAATCTTTTGAGGGTAATAGTGAGCAACAAGAGATTGCTAGAAAGAAGTGGGAAAAGAGAAAAGAGTTAGAGCAGGAGCATCAAGACATGAAATTAAGAGCTTTAGAAGAAAAGAAGTTTAAAAGAGAAAAAGCTAACAATATAGCTATGGCTTTAATGAATGGAGGTTTAGCTGTTGCTAAAGTTTGGGGAGAAACTGGCCCTGCTGGTTTTGCTTTAGCCCCTATTGTAGCTGCTTTAGTTGCTGCTCAAGTTGGGTTAATAATGGCACAAGAATTTGTTGGTCAACATGGGGGTATTATACCTGAGTTTGGAGCAGGGGGAATGGTTAATGGGCCTAGTCACGCAAAGGGCGGTGTTAAATTTGGAGTAGGTGGAAGAGTTGTTGAATTAGAGGGAGGAGAGGCTGTTATAAATAAAAAATCAACAGCTATGTTTAGACCTCAGCTTTCTGCTATGAATGCTGCTGGTGGTGGAGTTAAGTTTGCTGATGGCGGTATCACACCTCAATCTAATGCTGTTATGAACAAAAACTCATCTGAAGACTTTAGTTTACTTGCTCAAAGAATAATAGATGGTATTAATGATAAAGAGGTATTTGTTACAGAATCTAGTGTTACTGAAACACAAAATTCAATTTCTGTTACAGAATCAAATGCTGTACTTTTTTAATTGAAAAAAAAACATTATATTTGTGTATGAAAACATTAATAAGACTTTTTTGGGATATTATTATAGGTAAGGGTTTTAAAAGAGCTTCTCAGGAGAAGTTTGACGAAAGAATGTCTATATGTAGAAAAAACACCTGTGGTTCTTATAAAAAACCTTTAGGAATAAAACCTTTAGAAAAGTGTAAAGCTTGTGGATGTTTTTTGAATTTTAAAAACAGAGTTGATGAATTTTATATAGAATGTCCTAAAGGGTTATGGTAAAAAAGTATAAGATAACTAAAGAGCAGAGAATAGAAATAGAAGACTTACATGTAATTATGAATAGGCCAGGGAAAGTTAGGTTTGATAGTGAGAAAAAAGAGGCATTAGAAAAATTAGTTATTTTACATAATAATGTTTTTGGAACGAGTTATGAGAAGAGTAATGCAAGTTGTCCAGGTTGTGTTACTAGAGTTACAAAAAACATTAATAAATTAGTTGATTCATGGCAAATAGACAAGAAGTAGTTTTTGAATTTAGAGATTTAGTTTATGAACAATTATTTTATAGATTCGGTGATGGATTTGAATTAAAAGATGTTGTTTATCACTTTTCGGAGTTAGGAATTATACCCCCAAAAGTTTTAAGAAACTATATGATGATTAATGATTTTGATAAATACTTAATAGAAAACAAAGGTCATGTTGGGAACACATTTATAGACCTTTCTGTTAAATATAATATATCAGAAAAGCAGGCTAAAAATATAGTTTACAAGCAAAGAGATAAGTTTAAATCAGAATCTAATATAAAGATTTAATCTAAGTCAAATTCCATATACCCCTTATACCCCCATATTTTCTTAGCACATATAGTATGCACATGAGAATCTTCTTGAAAAAGAGAATCCATTAATCCTTTCATTAAATTATCAACATCAGGCCTTTGTTGATGCGGTTTTCCGTCCATCTTAGCCATCTTCTTTTTACTCCAAGACTTTGGCATTGGAACGCAAAAAACAACCTTTATAACGTCTTTTATTTCAATTCCACAAATATCTATTTGAGCTTGTAATCTAGTTTTATAATCCCAATATCTCAAAACGCAGGGCCTCTTCTTCCACCTATCAGCTCTTGTCATTCTAGGTTTAGGAAGAGGGTTTATATAAAATGTTTTTTTCATTGTTCACAATGCTCTAGTAATTCATCTTCAATCTGCATTGTCCAATCATCAGCAATCTCAAAAAGTATATCAGTCATATCAATGCCATCTATTTCTATTTTATCTATCTCAACTTCAGATTCATCATCTGGAACATCATAATCTGAACTTATAACTCTTTTATAATAAGAGTAATGTACTATTGCCTTTTTATCTGTGTTGTAAAAAGATACTTCGTAATCTGATTTTATATCTGGTTTCATAATTAATTGTTTTTAAGTTTTTCTAATTCAAATTTTAAATGAGCCATAGCTTTAGTTATACATTCTACAGGGCTTTTATGTTTTCTTTCGGCTCTTAATAAATATGTTACAGCTGTTCCTAGATTATATGATAATTCAAAATCTTCAACAACTTTTCTGGCTTCATATTTATATTTATTACCTATGTAATAATCAGGTATATCTATATCTACTATATCTTCTGTAGATAAACATTCTTCATCATAAACAACTCCATCAACAGAGTCAAATTCGTATGGGTAAATATCTTTATTTTTAGTCATAATTACATTAATTTTAATTGGTTAATACTTTCTTCTAAATACATTGAGGAGTCTTCGCTTTCCGTTATTTCACTATATCTACCATTTTGGATGTTATATTTAAAAACAGATTCACCTATTTCTCCTATATGCCTAAATTTAACTTTCTGAACATACACATGACTATTACCAGTTGCAAAATCTCTATAAACAGTTATTCCGTTATCAACTTGATTATAGAAATTGGCAGAACCTGCTATATCATATAATGTAGGCACTTCATAAAGTCCATTTTCTTTTTTGTTCATTTTTCTTGGATGTGCCACAAGAAATATATGAATATCATATTTTTGTTTAAATATAGTTAATTTTGTTAAGAACTCATTAATATATTGTGTTTCACTTTGACCATTAAAGCTTGCGTGTATTTTATTGTAAGGGTCTATTATTAATCCTTTAATACCATGTCTTCTCACAAGACCAGCGGCCGCTTTTAATATCTCATCTATTGTAAACACTTCACCATCAGGCCTAATCCAGTGATAGTGACTAGATATAAACCTTTTGGCCCAACCAAGCTCATCTCTTGTCATTCTATCATACATAGTGTCTTTCCTAAAAGATTTTCCTATAAACTTTTCTGCTAACACAGAGAAGTGTAATTGCAAGGGGTAGTGTTCAGGTGAAAACACACCAAAATTCCATCCATGTTGAGCAGACAATCTCATACATATATGCTCCAACCAGTTACTTTTACCATGAGTTGGAACTCCTGTTATAACTGTTAATTGTGATGTTGTGAATGAAAATTTTGTATCAAAATCTTTATGTCCAGTTAAATCACCTCTTTGTAATCCTTTATTGTAAAGTGAATCAATATCTTGATTAAATAAAGAAACATCAATAACGCCCTCTAATGGATATGGTTTTGCTTTTTCAATACAACTCTTTAAATTTTCATTATGGTCATAAATTAAAGCTTCATTTGCATCTTTAAGTTCACCAAAATCAACTCTACAACAAATATCTCTACCAATTCTCCTTGATAACTCTTCTCCTAGTTTAAGTCCAGGCTCATCATTATCAACAGCTATATAAACTTTTTTAAAACTATCTGGAAAATCTTTTAAGTATTCTAGTTTTAAATTAGATGCTCCATTTGGAACTGATACACAGTTTTTAAAACCTGCCTCGTAAAATGCTAATTTATCCATTTCTCCCTCAACAATAATAGCCTCATCACAACCCATAATATCATCAAGACCATACATTACTCTTTCAGCATCTTTTACTAACTTAAAGTTTTTATCACCATCCCTGTATTTAATGTTTATTAATTCATTATTTCTATAATAATTAAATTGAACAGTATTTCTTTCCTCACCTGCTTGTGGCATATATTCTCTACCCTCAGAAACTCTATTTGATAATAATGTTTTCTCAGATATGCCTCTATCTTTAAAAAACTTTAAAAACTCATTAGAGTATTTTGATGTTTTTATTATTTGTTTTGGTTTTATATATCTCATTTCTGCCATATAATTAGTTTTTTTTAAAGCACCAGACCATCCACAATTATGACAATTCCAAACACCCTCATCTATATTTACAGATAGGCATGGTTCTGATTTTTTTCTTCTATCATGAGAACATTTTGGACATCTAACTTTAGACTGTCCTGATGACCTTTTTATCTCTATGCCATATTGATAAAATGATGTCATAATACCATTCCTTTTAAATTACCAC
>TARA_R110002020_G_scaffold196775_2_pt1 | contig 20192 bp, 11 predicted proteins | sample TARA_R110002020 | Tara Oceans TARA_R110002020 (sample SAMEA4396489) | marine metagenome | biome: Westerlies Biome; feature: [MES] marine water layer (ENVO:01000295) within the mesopelagic zone...; material: water (ENVO:00002006), including particulate matter (ENVO:01000060) such...
CAAAGGAGCTAATGTATTAGTTGGTACTGTTATAGGGTTCCCTAATGGTGATACTGGACAGGGGGCAAAAATGGATGAGGCTCTACAAGCTATAGAAGATGGGGTGGACGAATTAGATTTTGTTGTGGACTATAAAGCTTTTAAAAATGGTGACCTAGATACAATTAGATATGAGGTTAGTGAAGGTACATCTATTGGTATAGGTGCTGGAAAATCAGTAAAGTGGATTATAGAGTCAGCTGCTTTGAGTGATGAAGAAATATCTAATCTTACAAGTCTAATTAGGGATGTAGTAGTAGAAACTGTAGGGCCTGAAAAAGCTAATAATGTTTTTGTTAAAACATCTACGGGATTTTATAAAGCAGAAGACGATAGACCTATCGGTGCAACACCAGAAGCTGTAAGTATAATGAAGTCAAATGCTGGACCATTACAAGTTAAAGCGTCTGGTGGTATTTATAATAAAGAAGACGCTGAAAGAATGATAGCGGCAGGAGCTACACGACTAGGTACTTCTACCGCGGTAGACATTATTAAAGGAAATAAAATAGAAAATTCAGATTACTAATGAACACAAAAAAAATTTTAAACGAGTTTGTACAAGATAAAACAACAATTAATGACGAAATAGCTTATTTGTCCAGAGACCAAAGAGCAGAATTAAAAAAAGGATTGCTTACTGCTTTAAATAATACAACAGAAGAAACAGAGTCTGTTGAAGACTTATCAGAAATTTCATATGGGGGTATCCCTGAATTAAAAGCGGACGGCTTATTTTCTGGACTAAAAAAATGGTTCAAAAGATTTTTAACCGACAAAGCCTCTAGTTTTTTAGTAGATGCAAGTGCATCTGAAATGGAAGACACTATTAAATTAATAGATGCTTTAGACCCTTACGACTTAAATGGAATATTCACTCCTAGAGCTATTTATTTGGGTGGTGGTATAGATTTTGCAGAGGACGCTACTTCTTGGAGAAGTAAAGTGGAAGACTTTTTTGGTTCAGACCATGTGGTTAAAGATGATAGACTTTTAAGGTTGGTAACCACAGGACAAATGGATTTTAAGGGTTTGGAGACTCCAGCTATTTTAAATCCTATGAGAGCGGAAACGGTTAGAGAAGATGACTTAGAATTCCAAGACCTATTCAAACAATGGAAAAGTAATGAATTAAGTAATGAAAACTTTGAACAATTTAGAGAAAAAATTAGAGAACAGATAGTTGTTCAAGACCTTTATATGTTAAAAGTTTGTGACACTAATTTAATTTGTTTTGACGGTACGGCTGGAGCTGGGACCTTCGGTGAAGCACAGTTTAGTGCACTTAAAAATTCACAAGTCTTTATTTGGTTAACGAACGGAATGAAATTATCTAATGTATCACCATGGATGATGCCCTCAATAACCAAAGTGTTAGTGGGTGACGAACTATGGCCGTTCCTACAAAACTTTAAATAACATGATTCATCAAAGAATTCAAAAATCTTTACTGGTAGAACTGGCTAATGTTAATAAGTTAGTATTACTAGACTTAGACGATACTTTAGTAGAACCAGCTGAGATTTATATCTACAGACAATTTCCAGGTGAAGAGGAAGTAGCACTAACCCCAATGGAGTATGCTAAGGAAGAAGTAACACCAGAAAATCAAAAATACTACGACTACAGAGACTTTATGGACCCTAACACGGTAGAACTATCAATAAAGACCGGGGAACCCATAGTTGCAAATTTAGAGGTAATGGACGACTTTATAAACAAGGGTTATAGTGTTGGTATTTTAACTGCAAGGTCGGAAGAAGATACTATACATGATACACTTAAGGATTGGTTAATGTATAGGAATAAAAAGGGAGAACTAGTACCTTTAGGGAATAGATTGTCAAGAGACTTGGTTTTTGCAATAAATGACCCTAAAACAAGTTCACAATTAAAGTCGGACTCGGACTACACTAAGAAAGCAGAAGTAATAGATATGTTGTTAGATGAGTTTGATGAAATTATATTTTTAGATGACGATAATAAGAATCTAAAAGCTATAAGGCAATTAAAAGCTAATTTAGAAAGAAGCAAAGCAAATAAATTATTTATAATGAAAGCTAAGATTTAAAGCGGCTATATTATATATAACAATAATTATTTAAGCAAGTCAATAGATAATATCGGAAATTTCCAAACTTCTTTATATTTATAGTAAAATAATAAGATTATAAAAAACTAAAATAACATGGCTGATTTATTAATGAAAATGCCCATACCCTATGAACCTAAGAAAAAGAATAGGTTTATACTACGTTTCCCATCATCACTGGGAATCAATGAATGGTATGTGGAAAGTACTTCCAGACCTAACATCAGTATAGGTTCTGTGGAAATACCGTTTTTAAATACATCTACTTATGTAGCTGGTAGATTTGTTTGGAACACAATAAACGTTACATTCAGAGACCCGATTGGTCCTTCTGCTGCTCAAGCTTTAATGGAGTGGACTAGATTACACGCAGAGTCGGTAACTGGAAGAATGGGGTACGCTGCTGGGTACAAAAAAGATGTTGACTTAGAGATGTTAGACCCTACAGGTGTTGTTGTGGAGAAATGGATTCTTCAAGGATGTTTCTTAACAGACGTTAACTTTAATGACTTAGGTTATAGTGATGAAGGAATAGCTAATATTTCAGCTACCTTAAGACCTGACAGATGTATCTTAGTTTACTAAAAACCAATTAAAAATTATATTAAGAATCCTCCTTTTTGGAGGATTTTTTATTTAAAGGGGCTTTATTCTTAGTTTTAGGGTAAGATTCTTTAGACCAATTACAATTTAGGGATTTGTCGATAACCATAAGATATCTATGTTTACGAGTCCGTGGTCTCCATTCCCCAACCTTACCTTTAACAGGTCCTCTTTGATGTTTTTTAAATTCACCATTACCTAAATCAAACCAGAAGTCTTTTTTCTTAGACGTTAAACCATAATACCCAAAATTAGTAGCTTGGTATATATAACCACTATGTAAACTAGAGTCTGCATATGAAAGTATTGCTCGGACAGTGGTGTCTTTTTTAAGTTGTCGAATACAACGAGAAACGAACCAAGACAAAAAGTTTTTCTTCTCAATGGTGGGAAGTACACATAAACGCCCTAACTCTAAAATACCAGTTTGATTTTCTCTAGATAAACTAAAACACCCCTTAACTGTTTCTGGTACTGATGGTGAATGAAAAATACATAACGATATAAGTTTATCACCGTCAAATGCACCGTAATTAAAACCACACCTAAAACCACTCTTTTCTTTGTGTAAGTAATGATTATATTTTAATAGAGGATTGCATTCCTCTTTTTTTATTCTTTTTATGATATATTTTTTCATTTAGTATACTTATGCTATTGAAATGTTTACATATTAGAAATATATAAGAACTTTTAATAAATAAAAGACTATGGAACCAACAAAAGCACAAGCACAATCAGAATTAAATATGGGAGTACCGTATGATGTGATTGAATTGCCTTCCCAAGGTAGATTCTATCATAGTAAGAAATCTAATATAAAAGTAACTTACTTAACAGCATCTGATGAAAATGTTTTAATGTCTCAAAATCTTGTACAATCGGGTGATATGGTGGACGTACTACTTAGAAGAAAGATATTAGAACCAGATGTAAATATAGACGAGTTATTAGAATGTGATAAAGAAGCAGTTTTAATATTTTTAAGAAACACAGCTTACGGACCAACATATAAAATTACATTGATAGACCCAGAGGATAAGAAGTCATTCGAACACACAGTAGATTTATCGTCAGTTAGTACAAAAGATTTTGCCTTAACACCAGATAAAAACGGAGAATTTGATTTTTCTCTCCCAGTTTCTAAAAAAACTATTAAATTTAAATTTTTAACAGGTTTAGAAGAAAAAGAATTAGAGGCTGTCACTAAGGAGTATGATGGGTTACAAGTAGCACCAGTCGTAACTAAACGTTTAGAAAAACACATAACCGAAATTGATGGTGAAAAAGATAAGGGTGTAATCGCACAAAGAATACAGTCAATGCCTATTAGAGATTCACAAGAATTAAGAAAATATATCGCAACACATAAACCAGGTTTAGATTTAGATTTAACCGTCAATGCGCCGTCAGGCAACCAAGTGAGCACAAGACTTTCATTTGGGGTTGCCTTTTTTCGTCCTTTCTTCGGAATATAGGGTAGGTATGCTCGATGAGCTCTATTATCTTATAAAACACGCTAATTTTTCCTATACAGACGTATTAAAAATGCCTGTATATGAAAGAAAATACTTCATAGATAAAATGGTTAAAGAATTCGAGACCAGAAAAGAAGCGATGGAAACAGCAAAATCTAAAAGAAACATCTAATCTAATATTTATATTTAAACACCAGTATGTTTAAATTAAAACTTCAGTTATTAATAGAAAGAATCTTATCGGGTGCAAAACCATATATTGCATCCCATCCTGAGCTAGGCGTACCACTTGGTATATTCAACTACAAAGACGAACCAGACTACAATTCTCGAGTAAACTCTATTTTAAAATACGGAACTAAAGGTAACCCACTTTCCCATAAATTAGCTAAATTTTTAGGGATAGAACTACCAATACCATCTTATCAAGAAGACGATTCGATTGATATGGATAGGATTAATGAGGTTCTTACAGGTAAAAGAAAATCATACGAACTTACCAAAAAAGAAAGGGTAGAATACGAAAGAATCCTTAAGAACACAAAAGCGATTGAGAAAAGTACAGAAAGTTCTAGTAATCTTACCGCTTTACAAAATGTAGCCTTAGGTAAATCTGCAGAGTTTTACAAAGACATACAACAACTAATATCGTCGGGTACTGATAGTCAAGCAAAAATGGAGGCTCTCTTAAGTTTGACTAATAGAGCTTTAGAAAAAGAAGGTACAATCCGAAAAGACGTTGTTAAGAACCTTGGACTCCAAGGACAAATGCAAAAGACATTTCAAGAGAATATTGCAGACGCTGCTATATTAGCTGCGGACGCGGGAATTAATTTTGAAGAAACCTTAAAGGCGGTGGTAACTTTAAGTGAGGTAATTGGTAGAAACCTATCTATTTCTGACGATACAATGGCACGATTAGCTATGTTTGGTAAAGCTACCGAATTAGGAGCTGACGGAACAGCAAGAATAGTACAAGGATTTGACAAAATGGGTCTAGGTGTGGATGCTGCTCTAGATAAAGGAATGGAAATGAGAGATGTGGCAGTTGGAATGGGACTTAATGTAGGTAAATTCATGAGAACTGTTGCCGATAACATGAACACCATCAACGCTTATAACTTTAAAGACGGTGTACAAGGATTTACACGAATGGCAGCCCAAGCACAACGACTTGGTTTCGGAATAGATAAAGTTAAAAATTTAATGGATAAAGTTATAGACCCAGAGGGGGCTATAGGTTTAGCTGCGAATTTACAAGTAATTGGTGGGGCAGTTGGAGACTTAGCGGACCCATTTAAATTAATGTATATGGCTACTTCTGATTTAGAGGGGTTACAAGATGCTATGATTAGAGCGGGAGAATCGGCTATTATGTTTAATGAAGAGACTGGAGAAATGGGAATCTCACCAACCGAAATGAGAAGAATGAGAGCAATGGCGGAGCAGTTGGGGATTAGTTATGAGGACTATGTTACTTCAGTAAAAATGGCCAAACAGGAGACTATCGCGATGTCTCAGATGAATCTAGCTGCGTTTGCAGGGTCTGAAGACGCAGAACAACTCCAACAATTTGCCGCAAGTATGTCTCAATTTAAAGACGGTAAATATCAAATAGAATTAGAACCAGGGAAATTTACAGCGTTAGAAGACTTACAATCAGGACAAATAGAATTATTAAGACAATCAATGAAAAAAGATGACGACAAAGATGCAGCTATGTCGGCAGTTGAGGAAAAAGAAATTTTATTTAGGTCGATGACCGCTATGGAGGCAATCCAGAAAGAGGGTCTTAAAGCACAACTTGCAACAGAATTAACATTTGCAAAAGAAATAGGTCCTGAATTATCGGAATCTATTATTAGAGGATTTGAGGCAACTGATTTTGTAGGTACTTTTGGTAGGTTAATGGGTACAGGTTTAAAAGAAGGTTTAACTGAAATTATAAGTGGAACTGGGGATATGGCCGCAATTGAATCGTCCGCTGCAATGTTTGGGGATGAACTTATTGGGGCGTTAGGTGGTATATTTGGAGAGGACGCAAGTAGTTATTTTAGAGCAGGGTTAGAGTTCTTTAATCTTGCAAATGCAGAAGGGGAAGGAACAATAGTAGAAGATTATTTCACAAGAGGAAGAACTACAATATCAAACGACTTTGGAAAAGTAAGAACATCCCCTAATGATATAATAGCTGCATTTGACGAAACTCAAATTAATACAGCGTTACCCGCTGGAGCAATTGCAGGAGGGGCCAGTCTAACTCTAGAAGACTTACTTCCACAAACAGGTGGTGGTGGAGGTGGTGGAACAGACAAAATGGTGGTAGATTTAAATTTATCAGGAAACGCTAATCTACTTACACCTAATATGAATATAGACGTTAAAAATTTATTAGATAATAATTTAGTACTTATGTGGCTAAAAGATAAACTAGACCAAACCAACCTTACAGGTAAACCAACACCTAAACAAGAGCAACAAACTGGTGGTCCAGCTTTTGGGTAGGATAGGAAAGAATAATTAAAATATTTATTATAAAAAAAAAGAATGGCAAGTGAGTTAACATTTAAAGCAACTGAAAATCTAAGAAAACAAATTCTAAGTAGAAATTTGGATGGAAACGCATTAGGTTTAGTAGACCCTAACTTTACCCCAACAGGAACACTTTTAACAAATGGAGGGGGGACTGAGTTTCCAGGCCAAATAGTTATAAGTTCATTTAGAGACTTTGGTGTGGTAGATTTACCTACAGCATTAGACATAGGGGAATTCTTTTTAGACCAACTATATCTTGCAAACAAATACGGACCAGTGGGTGGTTTTGATGATTTAACAGAAATTAATACTATCATATTAAGTACAACCAATTTAGGTTTATATACGGATAGTTTTACACCACCAGGTGGTAATGGAATAACAAGCCATAACAGTGTAGCTAAATGTTATTCACCAGGACAAATATTATTAGGTGTTACAGCAGAAGGGTTGTTGTCTGACCCCGCACTTATAGACGATAGTTTATTACAACAGGTAGGGGCTATACAACTAAAGAAAGAATTTGAATATAGAATAGGACAAGAGTTAGAACAACAAACAATAGGTAGATTAAATTTTTTAGAAGGATTTAAAGACCCTTTTCAAGCAGCGGACATACTATCTGGTAGGGATTCTTTAATTGAAAGAGATTTTCATATCACAATGCCTAAGTCATTAATAGGTAAAGGTTTAGATTTCGTATCTAGATTAACTGGTGTTTATTTACCCTTTTCCTACATTCCAGGTGATTATTTTGAAATAGAGGAGCCAAGAGGGTTAGGTACTGTTGGAAAGATAGTTTCGGACATAACAGGAATATTAGGAAGTTTAATAGGTATACCTAGAAGAAGACAGTCACCATCAGATAGATTTTTAGAATACACTGGTGGAGGACAAAAATCTCAATTATTTAAAGCAATAAGATATAACAAATATGGTCCACAATATGGAGAAGGTGCACAAGCACAAACTGCTATTGGTGCGGTATTTGGAGAAGTGATAGATTTTGTTGGTGGAGGAATATTAGGTGTGGGGAATTATCCACCTAACCCACCACAATATGTTGGAAGTAATAGAAGTAAGATTGTAGATATGACTAGTCCACCAGATAACACATACGCTGGAGAGAACTATGTCCCAGTATATGGACCAGATGAAGTCGCTAAAGATTTTGATGATACCGATTATAGGTTTGGACTTAATGGTAAAGCGTATGCGAATAAAGGAACAGTACCTGGAGGGTTTTCATGGTTTGGAACCAAAGGAGACCAACTTCCAGGAACATCACAAGGTCCTGGAGGAAGCACAGACGGTACTACTGTTTACACCGACCAAGAGATTCCACCACAATTTAACGACACTAAATCTACTAATTACGGAATGCGAGAAGGGTCAATACTAGAAGTTACACAACAAATTGTAGAATCTGTCCCTAAATCAGCTAAACGATTAAAACATGTAGGTCACGCTATAAGTCAAGTAAGTAAGGTTTTTAATGATGGGTATAAAGAATTGACTAAGGGTTCTAGGGTAAGAAGATTTGAAAATACTGACCCAACAGACGGAAACGGTGTAGAAATAGGTAAAGAATATTGTAGAGTATGGACTAAAGATGTACCTTATTGGACTTACGGAAGACTACAAAAGACGGAAATGAACATAAGGAAAGAAACATATTCGGTCTTAGATAGTCCATTCAATCTTAACATTGCTCCTTGGAGAACCGATGAAAGTGGTACGGGGTCAAGTAATATAGTAGATGGAAAAGTTAAAAAATATATGTTTTCTTTAGAAAACTTAGCATGGAGAACTAGTAGAGAAAAAGGCCTCACTTATGATGATTTACCAGCTTGTGAAAAAGGTTCTAATGGTGGAAGAGTAATGTGGTTTCCTCCTTACGACTTACAAGTAGATGAAGCAAGTAACGCTAATTGGACAACTAATAATTTTATTGGAAGACCAGAACCAATATACAGTTATAATAATACAGACAGGACAGGTACTTTAAGATTTAAAGTTGTTGTGGACCACCCAAGTATTCTTAATATGTTAGTAAGAAAAGAATTGAATAAGTTAACGGATGAAGAGGTTAACGCAATTGTAGATTCATTTTTTGCGGGTTGTAAAAAGTATGACATATATGATTTGGCACGTAAGTGGAATATAAGAGCAGACATTATAACTGAAATAGAAACCATATTAAACAGCCCAACACCACCAACAGAAGAAGATGTACAAGAAATTGTAACTACTACTAATGATGAAGTCCCACAGGAAGAAACAACAGAATACGATATAGGGCTACTTACCTCTTATGAATCTCCACAATTACAATTTTTCTTTGAGAATGATTTTCCAGACCCAGATACAACTAGAACCACATCCACATCCCCATTTAATATATTGGCAGACACCTACTATTCGACTACAACCCAAGGAATATACCAAGCACAACAACCAAACGAAACACAAAAAGGTAGATTAAATGTATTTTTTGATGAAGCAACAAACAATTGTTGTGGTGAAGGAACCCGTTTTCACGATTTTATGGTTGAACTTAATAACGCGGTTAAAGATGGTAAAAATATAGTAAAATTAAGTTTTATAGGTGGTGCCAGTAATTTAGCTCCCGCAGCTTACAATATTAATCTCTCCCAAAGGAGACTAGACTCGGTTAAACAAATGATGAAAAATTATTCTATAGCGGGGGAAACACCTTTTGGTGATTATATAGATAGTGGAGATATAATACTACCAGCAGGAAGTGCGTTAGGAGAAGGACTGTGTCCTGATGATGTTCCAGACACAACATCCAACGTAAACTCAATATATAACGCGTCTGCTTGTGATTGTAGATATGTAGCAATTTCAGGAATCGACGTTGAAGCAAAAGCACCAGATGAAAAAGAACCTGTATACGTTCCACCTGTTGTTGATACTTTTGTTAGGGCAGACAGGCCTGACCCAACACCAGTAACCTTAAAAAAACCAACCAAAATAACAAACACAAGAAGAGAAATAGCTATTAATCTTCTTCAAAATATGGTAACAGAATGTGATTATTTTGATATTTTGAAAAAAGACAATCCATTTATATATGATAGTCTAAAGGATAAATTTAAATACTTCCAACCAGCTTTTCATGCTATTACACCAGAAGGATTAAATAGTAGACTTACTTTCTTGAATCAATGTGTAAGGCCAGGAGCTACAATACCAACCAAATTACCTACAGGTGAATTAGATACAAATACAGACGCTAAAAATACATCTTTCGGAGCTCCACCAGTTTGTGTATTAAGAATAGGGGATTTTTATCACACTAAAATTGTAATCCAACAATTAAGTATAAGTTACGATGAGAATTTATTTGACATAAATCCTGAAGGGATAGGGGTTCAACCAATGATAGCAAGTGTAAATTTAACTTTTAATTATATCGGTGGACAAGGATTAAAAGGCCCAGTTGAAAGATTACAAAACGCTTTATCGTTTAATTATTATGGTAATACAGAAATGTATGATAAACGTGCAGTATTTACCGTAACAGATGAGGACCCAGATGAACAAGCATGGTTAGAAGCCAATCAAGACCTTATAGGTCAAATAGGTGAAGATTTAGATGATGTAGCGGCAGATGAGGAAAATACAGACACTTCTTCACAAGATGGACAAACTATTGGGGATAGAGTAGATGTAACTCAAACAGCGTCAGGAGAAACTGGATTTATCAAATATAAACAAGTGTTTAATGAGTATGCCATTAAATCAGCGGACTACCTTCAAGCAACAAGTCGTGAGTTAGAAGCTGTAATGACAACACGAAATTATGGACTCTTACAAGTTTTGATGGCAGAAAGGAAATTCACTACAGGTACATATACTATTTCTACAGGAACGGGGGCGTCCACAGACCAAGGAGGTACTTTATTAGGTCAACCAAGCTTAGTTGCAGATAAGATTAACACAATGTTTGATGATTATGAAACTCAAGTGAAAGCTCATAACACTTACATACAAAGAAAACATGAACTCATATTCCCAACTAACGGAAGAAAAAGAAAACTTAAAAACTTATTATTAGATAAATTAGACGAAGCACGATATCAAGTACTAACAGAAATTGATGGTGCGGGCACTAATTTAGCAGATATACAAATAGGATTGACCCCATACATTAGTAAATTAAATGTGGTAAATACTCAAGGATGTGACGGATATATAGAAAATGGAAAAATAACTACACTTTCTCTATCGGGATTAGTAACTACTCATAGTTCTTCCGTAGTTCCTCAACAAATAGTCCAACCTACCGAAACCATGCAAGAATTAGGTAACGATTACAAATATCTTATAAATGTAATGGAATACTATGTGGGTGCATTAAATGGTACAAACGGAGTTACCTGTTCGATTAATGAGTTACCATGTGAAAACGCTTCCTCATCGTTACACCCAGAAGAATCAGGAGACCTTACAAAAACAGGAAAATATGTATCACCAACCCAATTTGAGGTAGCCCCTAATGGAGGAACTTTAATTGCGGAGGATATGGCTATGGAGTATCTAATCTTTTCTAATGAAATAATAACTAAAGACATTATAGATACTCAATCTACTGAAAATTTCTATTACTACCAAGACGTGTTTGGTTTGGACCAAGGGAAAAACGGTTCTTTATGGGATGAAATATATGATAAATTAGGGATGACTTATGATGAAGAATGGTTTATAAATGCTCGTAAAGACTTAACTTTAGCTTTTGTAAAGAATGAAGATTATTATCTTAAAAACTTACAAGCAATAAAAGAACAAATAGTGAATAGATTTGTTACCGATTCAGGTACCATAACCGACGGATTGAATACCACAACTGATTCATTAGAAACTTCATTTGTATCTGAAGATAAAGAAAGAAAAATGTATTACGTTAAAGATATACCTGGTGTCGGTGCTTGTGAGACTAACTTACAAAAATTAAGTAGTGAAGTTAATACGCCAGACGACACATTTAATTTTAAATTTAATAGAATATAGTTATGGCACAATATTATAATAGATATAAAGATTTTGTTATCAACGGTGAGAATATTACGGTACCCTACTTAGGGATACCATCAAAACCAACCGACAAAAGAGTTGTTTATAAAACAGGAAAGTCCAGATTAGATAAAATAAGTCAAACATATTATGACTCACCTTATTTTGGGTGGTTAATTTTAGAGGCGAACCCACAAATGGGAGGTATAGAATGGAACATTCCTGATGGTAGAGTATTGACTGTTCCCTTTCCTTTAGTAGCTTCACTACAAGATTATAAACAACGAGTGGATAACCATTTCTTCTATTATGGCAAATGAGATAACTAACACAGAAAATATTTTAGTTGAATTCGCGGAACAAAACGTAGTACTTGTAGACCCGAATCAAATACTTGTGGACGGCAAACCCCAAAAAAGGTTAGTTAAACACGAAGAACTAGTAATATATCTTAATTTACAAGCTAGGGTCGTACCTAGGAGTAAGGTTATTAGTGGTGCAGGGGTTGAAACAGAGGCTTTGGTAGATATTTTTGAAGGAAACATTAACTTTCTTAAACCTGGAGATAAAGATTATTTAACCACTGATTGGGCTGATGTGTTTACTGGTGGTGGTGATGAAGGAGGACAATTTAATCAAAAACAATATTCTGAAAAAAGAGACCCATTAACAGGTAAAGACCACACTAGTGAAACAATAAAAAATAAAAGAGACCCAGAATCCTTTGGAATAGAAAACGTACAAATTTCATTAAACTCTGCTTACATACCTACAGTAACTATTAATTTTGTAGACGTTAGAGGTAAAACATTATTTGAACAAGGTCAAAATTCTCCTTACGCAGCATTTTTTCAACTCCCATACCCAATGTTCCTATTAACAGTTAAAGGGTTTTATGGTAAAGCCGTTCAATATCATTTAATGATGCATAAATTTAATGCTAGTTTTGACCCGTCTAGTGGAAACTACAATGTTCAATGTAATTTTATTGGAAGAGTATCAGCACTTCTTGCGGATATCACGATGCAAGAAGTATTAAATGCTCCTTACATGTATCCAAGACAATATGAAAAAAATAGTGAGGAGGAAGGTGTTCAAAAAATCACAACCACTAGGGGAGCACAAGTACAACATGAAGTTTATAACATTTATAGAAGAAAAGGACTAATAGATAAAGATTTTCCTGATATTACTTTAAAAGAATTGGTTCTTAAGGTTAAAACATTAGAAACTTCTATTGAAAATTCTTTAACTAACTACAACTTAGATTCACTTAACGATATAGAATCTTACGGAAAAATAGTAGACCAGTATACCACTAGAGTTTTAGGTGATGGTGGGTGGCGTCAAAGATTTTTAGATACTACACAAACAGGGATATATGTAGATTATGCTACTGATTTAATATATTATACCTGGAAAAAAGAAATTGGAGAAGATGTTGAAAAAAGACAACAAGGTATAGACACTATTAAAAAATATATAAAAGAAGGAAACGAAGGACTACTTGCAAATGCTACATTTGGTTCGGATAAAGAAGAATTTATTCCTGTAGATATTAAATATGAAGATTTTGTGTCCCAACCAGTATTAGGAATGCCCGAGGGACCAACAGAATGGTTTATTTTTAGAGGTACTCCAAGTACTTTTGAAAGTAAAATAGGGGTAATTCAAACTTCCTATAATCAGAAAAAATCTAAAATAGAATCTAGACTATCAGACATCATAAATAGAGTTGTAAGGGGTAATGAAGGTATAGGTTTTAATCCTACCATTAGAAATTTATTTGCAGTATTAATTGCAGGAGCGGACACGTTCCTACGATTAATGAATGAAACCCATTTAAAAGCAATGGACCTCAGAGACAATAGTGATAGACTAAACGCATTAAAAGGTTCGGGAGCTCCCAACTCACAACTTCAGAAAGATGAATTTGTATATCCATGGCCAGCTTATTATGTGAGAGAAGATAATGAAGGTGGAGGGCAGAACTTTATTTCTACTTATCCTGGAGCAACACCAGTACTTAGTCAGACTAAGGCATATATTCCTGAAACATGGCCCGAGGTACAGTTTGTAGAGGAGTATTTAAGGTCCATGACTGTTAGAGACCGTTTTCCTTTAATTGGTGGGGAAAATTCCAGTGTTGGAGAAAATTGGATTCCTATTAGTGCAGCAGATTTTAAAAACAGTATGTTGTATGCGGACACGAGTTATCCTCCTTTTTATTATGAAATTTGGGACAGGTCAGTCCTTCACACATTTTATTCAGGAATTTATAGTAGATTACTAAACAATAAATCATATACCACACTTCAAGCAATGGCAATCTTAGAGTCCATTGACATGAAAACCAAAACATTAGGGTCTTTTGATTTACAAGAACAATTAAAAAATCAGAAATTAGATTACAATACATTCTCGACTAACGGGTACAGTGGTAGTACTAATAGTTTTTTACAAGACTTAGCACCATTAACAAAATGGCAATTATTAATTAGAGATGAAATAAATACAGAATATATTAGAGATATGGTTAACAAAGCAAGATATGAGATATATCCTTTTGTAGACCTAACTCAAACCAACTATGGTAATGAAGAAGAAGAAACTGAAACTTCTTTGAATACCATTAAAGAATATTTAAAAATTCCTAAAGAAGAGACAAACAAAATAGGCTTTGATACTTTTCCTTTTATTGATTTAACCTATAGTGTTGGTATAGACGGACAATCACTTCCATGGGTAAAGAGAAATTTAGCAAATGGAAGAAATGTAGGGTCGTACCAAGACCTCTATAGTATATCGACTAGTTTAATAGTTTCAGAAAATTTAAGATTATTTACATCACAAATTAAAACTGATAAAGAACTTGCAAGTTTTGGTGGGGCACCTTTTTATTCGGACCCTAAATTTTTATTAGACACTTCAGTTCACGACTACGATGACCTTGTCATTAAAAGGTCTCAAATTATTTTAGACTCTAAATCTTCTTGGACTGGTTTTTATTCTATCGCTTCAGAAGAACCGTCACAAATATTAAGTAATAATGATTTATTATTAACTGAAAGTGAAATGACTTGTGGTCCCACATATGGGAATCTAACACCAGGTAAAAAACAAATTGTGTCCCTATTAAACACACCCTATTTTACTAACGCATTTAGGGAAGGAACACTAAACGACATAGGTGCTCAACCCAATCCGTATGTAAGTGCGGCTTATTTATTTTTAAATTCCCTTCCATTAGCTTCCTTAAGAGAAAAAGCTTTAGTTGATGTAGATGATGGAGTGGCCATTCATGGTGACTATATTTTCGCAACCTTAAATCAAGTTTCCGCGGTACACCCACTACCTTATGCGTGGATTTTAAAATATGGAAGTATTTGGCACCGTTATAAAAAACATTTAGACACTGGTGTTGACATCCTATCCAGTTGTTGGACCGACTATAATGCCCCTCAAGGATTTAGTCCGTCAACAAATAGTTTAAGTACGTTATACAATTTAGATGTGGGTACTGACAATACACCAATAAATTTTGGTGGGGAAAATTATGTGGGAGGAAATTTTACACAAATTAATCTTGGGTTTTACCCTGAATTAGTTAATCTAACCCATTGGTTTGTTACAGGAGATTTACTTTATAATAATACCACAATAACAGGTATACCAGTTACGAGCCAGGATATTAATATTTTTATTCAAGGTAAGGCCTTAAATGTTAAAAGAAATAGTGATATCGCCATAACTCCACCACAAATTCCAGGAACTGGAGGACAAGACTTAAGTGTTAATTTTTGGAACGCATATTATGATACCAGACACGATGTACTTACATCTGGATACACAGAACCCATTTATATACTCTACCCAAGTAGTGGAGGACTTAATAAATCCCAACTTCAATTTGAGGTAAATACAGACAATTATATTGGAAATACGGACACACACAACGGAGCAGTAAGATTTTTATGGCCAATGGCACCATATGGGTATTTTTCCCATACGGGAACGACCAAACCCCAACCATGGGAATATATGAATAAAGTAGACGACGATAGAGTAATGCAGACCCCCTTTAAAGTCAGTGATGTTGGAGATTATAATTCTATAGAAGAATTGTTTGATGTTTTTTCTCCCGATATTTTAAATAAATTTGAGGAGTACTTTTTAAATTTCTGTGAAAATGAACAGAATTATAATTCAGGATTGGAGGGGTTAGAATTTTTTAGTGATAATAATAGTTTTGAAATGTTGAATTCTTCTAATATGGAGACAACTAACGGTATGACCTTCCAATCTATTATGAGGGAACTTTTAGTAGTTCCACAATATAATGTGGAAGGAGCAAGTACTGAGAGTGAATTTGGATTTAATATAGCAAAAGCACAGAACCAAAAAATAACGACAACCCTTAATACTTTTTTAAATAAAAGATTAAGTTTCAAATTCTACAACCAAAATGATTTAGACATTAAAGTTTTAAAATCATTTGTGGGTTATGCAAATCATTATGATTTCGGCACCTACCAATCAAACCTACCTCCTAATGTACCGTTAGCAACTTCTGAAGTTAATTATCCTGCAGAATGGAATGCGTTAAGGCAACAAGTAGGATTTTTTACAGACCCAGAATTACCTACCCTTCATTATAAAGATGTGGGGTCAGAAATAACGGACTTTTTTATTGATATGGACGTAGAATTTACTGTACCAAACATTAAAAACCTAAGAAAAATTATTAGAATGTATGTTACTGAGAGAGTGAGACAACAACCCACATCCTCAACCTTAACATCGTCCCCTTTGGTTACCGCAAACTTAGCTTCACCAAATCCCCCACCAGCAGGATTTGCACAAACTTTTAAATCTAAAATAGTAGATTTAATACTTGAACTAGAGGATTCTCACGCAATTCATGTTAATGAAATATTTTCTAATTCTAATAGAATCTTTGATGATGTACCTACAAGGACTCAAATAGACAATATAGACCCTATATTTAAAACAGATGTACAAAAACTAGAATTATACCAAACATTTAAAACTATGAACGATAAGTGGGTGGCAGGTGAAGAATTCGGTGAAAGAACACTATTCGAAGATTTTTTATTTTTTGATAGAGCAAATAGAGATATTGGGGATAAAGCAATTTTAGATGTAGAACCATTCAAGTTAATAGATTCAGATGCGAATGCCAATACAACCTTATTAGGTTTTATTGGAGCTATTATAAAAGATAATAATTTTTATTTTCTACCTTTACCTAGTTATATTAATTTTTACGGAGTCACTTCGGTTGATGGAGAACAAATATCTAAATTTAATACAAGTGAGGAAGCTAATTCATTATTCGGAACCCATCTAGAAGTAGACTACTTAGACTCTAAACCAAAATTCTTATGTATGTATGTCGGAGAACCATCCCAACATATAGATGTGCAATCGGACATTTATAGGTACGATACTGATTCGTTTTTATTAGGAAGAACTTCAGATAACCCACTTTTTTCTAATTGTACTGACCCACAAAAATGTAATAAAGTAGTAGCTTTTAATGTAGATTTTGGAACAGAAAACCAAGGAGTCTTTAAAGGAATATCTTTAGACCAAAATGAATTTAGAAATACGGCGGAAAGTTTTAGGTTAACACAGAATTTAGCGGACTCGTCTAATGACAAAACTATATCCACCCAAGGACTTAACCTATTTAATATTTATAGGAGTAGGTCTTACACAGCAAAGGTTACCTCAATGGGTAACGCCTGTATTCAACCAACGATGTATTTTAATTTAAGACATGTACCTATGTTTACAGGACCATACCTAATAACCGATGTAGAACATAATATTAGTCCTAATAATATGGAAACATCATTTACAGGCATAAGGTCACCATTCTTCGATTTACCCGACATTAATGACATCGTAGCTAAAGTTAATAAATCTTTCCTTGAAAGAGTTAAAGGAAAAGTAGAAAATGATGTACAAGTAGGTGGATTTTCAGCTGAAGGAAGTGAAAAAGATAGAGGGGAACACCCACCAGCTTTACCAATGGGAGGTAAGATTACTAGATTAATTATACATTCTACAGGGAGTGTAGATTTAGGTGACAATCCTGTTTCTGCTATTAATTTCACCCACAAAGAAATGGGGTACGCGGGTATCGGTTTCCATTATCTTATTGATAGAGACAACCAAGCGAGTGTATTAACCGCAAGACCATCCTCATATGAAGGAGCTCATACCATGGACGCAAATAATAATTCTTTAGGAATTGCAGTAATATCCAGTTGTGCGGGTCTTAAAACGTATCAAGCTTCTGGAAGTGAATTAGCGACCGCCAATCAAAAGAGTACATTAGAGAAATTTCTTTTATACCAACTTTTTAAACAATCCATTTTTAGAGTGGTAAAAAATGACGATAATACTATTATATTAAAAATATTTGGACCTGCAGGAACGACTTCATGGCCACAAGACATCGAGTCACCATTAAATGGGGTGTCTGGAAAAGTTTATAAAGAAATAATTTTTGGTCATAATGATTTTAATACAAATAAGATGTGTCCATGCTTTAAAGTTAGAAATGCTTTAGATGGAAAACTTAAAGATAAAATAAACGGATATCTTAAAACAGTATGGAATAGTATTTTAACAGAAGCTAATAATAATATAAGTGAAGTGGTAGCGTGGATGTTAGAAGATGGGGTAAGTTACTTAAAACCAGAGATGATAACAGATATTATTGGTAAAAAATTAGGTATTGTAATTAAACCGTCAGTTCTTCCTGATGATAATTTTACGGGTAAACCACAATCTTATAACTCAGGGGGGTAATTTTACTTAATAGTTGATATTTATCTATAAAACATATACTATGGACAATCTAGAAAAAAAATTAAATAATTACTTAGGTGTACAAAAAACACAAGATATACAAACAGAAGACGAATCTAAAGTTGAAGAAGAAGAAATTTGTGATTTAAAAACTGGTGAATGTTACACTTTAAGAAGTAGAGACGGATTAGTAGAAAAAGTTAATAAAACTATGATGACTGAAGACGGTCGAACATTACTAAACGGATAATGGAATTAGATAAAATATTAGAAGAAGAACTAAAACGATTTAACCAAATAGGTAACTATGTGGGTAATTTAAATGAACAAGCATCTGTTGCAATTGGAACGGGTTCAGGGTTTGTAAATCCACAGGGCGGTTCTTTTTTAGAGCAAGACGACCCAGAAGGGGACGAACCTGAAGAAGAGGTTGGAGTTGAAGGTGGTGAAGATGTAGAAGACTTTGGAGCTGAAATTGAAGGTGAAATTGAAGGTGAAGATGTAGAAGGTGAAGTTGAAGGTGAAGTTGAAGGTGGAATGGAAGGAGACATAGAAGGAGAAGAAACATTAGATAGTGGGACGGAAGAAGTAGATGTGACTGATATAGTTAATATGGCTAAAGGTGCTGAAACAAAAGCAGGAGAAGCAAAAGAGACGTTAGATGCACAAACAGGTAAAATAGATTCTCTAGTAAGTAAATTAGATGATTTACAAACTAAATTAGGTACTATAGACCAAGTAATTGATAAAATAGACGAATTAGAGAATGAAATCATAGACGCTCAACCACCGACACCAATAGAACAACTAGAATTACGTTCTTTAGATAGTGGACCATTTAGTCAAAAACCTTTAGATTTTTGGCATGACAAAAAAGAAGAAATGGAGGGAACTGGAAAACATGAATATGTTTTAACAAAAGATGACGTAGAAGATTTTAGTTCTTCAGAAATTAAGAAAAGTTTCGAAGGCCCAACAGAAGACCAAGAAGAAGATGCAAAAAAAGGTGAGGAAGAGGAAGAAGTTAAAGTATTAGGGAATAAACCTAATAGATAAGTCACCCTATAAATAAAATATTAAATAAAAAAAGCGGTTTCGCTTTTTTTTATGCCTACTTTTTCGTACCTATTATATGTATGATTTTATAACGATAAAACTTATATGTTTCTTTACTTATTGGGATTTTCGTTGTATTATTAGGGATGTAAAATTAATATATTAATTAAAAAAAAAACAAATAACATGAGTAGTTTAGACGCAATTTTAGGACAGTACGAAAAAAATTCACAAACTGGTACTGAAAAAAGAAAGTTTGTGAGCAACGAAGACAGATTGAAAAAATACTTCGCTACCTTTTTACCTAAAGGACAACAAGAAGGTGAAAGTAACATAAGGATTTTACCTACATCAGACGGTACATCCCCTTTTAAAGAAGTATGGTTTCATGAAGTTCAGATACAAGGAAGATGGCAAAAATTAATGGACCCAGGTAAAAATTCCGATGGAAGTAATAGTGGAGAAAGAAGTCCATTAAATGAAGTAGAAGAAGCATTAAGATTAAC
>TARA_R110002020_G_scaffold290128_2_pt1 | contig 20187 bp, 17 predicted proteins | sample TARA_R110002020 | Tara Oceans TARA_R110002020 (sample SAMEA4396489) | marine metagenome | biome: Westerlies Biome; feature: [MES] marine water layer (ENVO:01000295) within the mesopelagic zone...; material: water (ENVO:00002006), including particulate matter (ENVO:01000060) such...
TTATGTCTGGCTATCAAAAGATTTAACATTACAAGAAAAGGTATTCCTGGTTGAAATAGATTCTTTGGATAACAATGGGGGTTGTTATGCAAGTAATGCTTATTTCGGAAAGTTCTTTGGACTTTCTAACACCAGGGTATCTCTTGTAATTAATTCACTGGTAGATAAAGGATATTTAATATCTAATGTTAAACAAAGTGAGGGTAACAAACGATTGTTAAAGACCTCTTTAATAAAATTTAAAGACCCTATACAACAAAAGTTAAAACATAATAATAAAGTTAATAATACAGATAATAAAGAAAAGGAGGTTTTGTTTGAAACTTTCTGGAACTTATATCAAAAACCAATAGGTAAGAAATTGGCTAAACAAAAGTTTTTAACTTTAAGTGTAACTGATTGTAAAAAAGCTATAGAGGTTGCCCCAATATACATTAACTCAACTCCTGATAAAAAATTCAGAAAACACGCATCAACTTGGTTAAATCAAGAATGTTTTAATGACGAGTATAATGATTCAGGTCAAGGTATATCAAGTGGTAATTTAAAAGGAATGGTATTATGACATCATTTTATCAATACGGTATAGATATAAAAAGGTCATCAGGGCAAACTAAAGTTAAGTGTCCAAAATGCTCTCATGATAGAAGAAAGAAATCAGAACCATGCTTATCTGTAAATATAGATGAAGGTATTTGGAATTGTCATAATTGCGGATGGGCTGGTGCTTTAAAAAAAATTAACTATATGGCAGAAATGAAATATAAAAAACCAAAACAAATAATAAAAACATCACAATACTCTAATGAGTTTTTAGATTTTTTTAAAAATAGAGGTATATCTGAGAAAACATTATTATCAAATAGAGTTTCTGAGGGGAAAGAGTATATGCCACAAGCAGGTGAAGAGAGAAACACTGTTCAGTTTAATTATTATAGAGACAATGAATTAATAAACATTAAATATAGGGATGGTGATAAGAATTTTAAATTAGTAAAAGATGCCGAAAGAATAATGTATGGACTTGATGATATTATGGGTTGTAATGAAGCTATTATTGTTGAAGGAGAAATGGATAAATTAGCATTTTATGAGGCAGGTTTTAAAAACTGTGTATCAGTTCCAAATGGAGCATCTAATTTAAAACTAGAATACTTAAAAGATTTTCCAGAGAACTTTAAAAAGGTTTATATAGCCGTTGATAATGATGAACCTGGACTTAAATTAGGAGAAGAGTTATCAAGAAGAGTTGGTAGAGATATTTGTTGTAGAGTTGATTTTGGTGAATTTAAAGATGCAAATGATGTTATATGTAATAATAGAAATTTAAAGAACTATATAGACAAAGCTAAACCATATCCACTAGAGGGTGTTATTGATGTTTCTTTATTTAATCAAGATATTGATTCACTTTACAATAAAGGTTTACAAAGAGGTGATTTAACTGGACATAAAGATTTTGATTCTAAATTTTCTTTTACAACATCACAATTAACTGTTATAACAGGAGTTCCAACTCATGGTAAAAGTAATTGGTTGGAACATATATGTATGAAGTTATCGGCTAAACATGGTTGGAATTTTGGTGTATTTTCTCCTGAACATTATCCTTTACAATTACACTTTTCTGTATTAGCAGAGAAATTTATAGGTAAATCTTTTAGGAAAGATACTATATATGATAGAATGACAAGGGATGAGCTTAATTGGGCTAAAAGGTTTATATCTGGTCACTACCATTGGATTAGACCTGATGGTGATGTGTTTACAATAGATGAGATATTGAAAGCGGCAGCTGGTCTTGTAAGAAGATATGGTATTAAAGGTTTAATAATAGACCCTTATAATAAAATACATGCAAGTTTTAATGGTCAAAATGAAACACAATATATTAATGAGTTCTTAACAAAATTAACTATATTTAAACAAAAATATGATTTACACATATTTCTTGTAGCACATCCAAGGAAAATGAATAAAAAAGAAAATGGACTTTATGAAGTACCTACACTATATGATATAGCTGGTTCTGCAAACTTTTATAATCAAGTTGATAATGGAATAACTGTTTATAGAGATTTTGCAACTAGCAATAGTCATGTGTATGTTCAGAAAGTTAAGTTTAGACATATAGGAGAAATAGGTGAGTCTGTTTTTAAATACAATATACAAAACGGTAGGTATAGCGAAATAACAGAAGACCAAGACTCATCAATGTATTTAGAAGAAAGTATTAACCAATTAAAATTAATGTAATTATGAAAAAAAACAAACAAGACGCTATTATGAATAGCACATTTGACACCAGCTCAACAGACGCATACGAATTTGACTCTTGTGATGGAGTTGTTTATAATGAAGAAGAGTGTTTACCAAAAGATGATATAATAGATATAGATATACCTGACTACTATATAGGGAAAAGATATAAATATGAGGCAAGAAAAATATGTGAAGATTTTGAATTATCTTACAACATTGGAACAGCTGTAACATATTTATTAAGAGCTGAAAGAAAACATAAGAGTCCTACGGAATGTATAACCAAAGCTATGGCTCATTTAAAATTTGAATTAGAAAAAATTAAAAAAGATTAATTATGAAACCAGATATAAAATCAGATTACGAAGTGTCTTTTTACAATACAGACAAAAAAGCAATAGTATATTACTCTTATTACAAAAGAGTTAAGAGTTCAGATTATGATGTTCCAGATGATGAAGCTGAAGTGGAGATAGATAAAATAGAAATAGATGGTGTTGATATGACTGATATTTTATTTGAGATTGCTGATGATTGGACAATGCAAATTGAGGATGAATTATTAGAACATTGTGAGGGATGAAAAAAACATTTTACATAAACCCTCTTCCGAAACCCAGAATGACAAGAGCTGATAGGTGGAAGAAGAGGCCTTGTGTTTTAAGATATTGGGATTATAAAACTAGATTACAAGCTCAAATAGATATTTGTGGAATTGAAATAAAAGACGTTATAAGGGTTGTTTTTTGTGTTCCCATGCCTAAGTCTTGGAGTAAAAAGAAGATGGTTGATATGGATGGAAAACCACATCAACAAAGACCTGATGTTGATAATTTAATGAAAGGATTAATGGATTCATTATTTCAAGAAGATTCTCATATACATACTATACATGCTAAGAAAATATGGGGGTACAAGGGGTATATGGAATTTGATTTAGACTAAACCTTTATATTTGATTTAGGTTTAAATTTATTTCTTTGTTTATAGACTATATTTTTAGCCTGCTTTTCTGATATATTATATTTAACAGAAAGGTCTATAAATGTATTACCAACGTGACCATTATTATCAATAATAAATTTATCAAAATCAGTTATCATCATATAGTTTCTTAAAACTTTGGGGGGTATAATTCCTATTTCTGAAAAGTGATATATAACATCTTTTAATTCAAAATCTCCACCAAACCTATTGAATAATTGTTTGTATAGAATATCTCTAAATTCAAAAACTACTTGCTGTCTATTTGCCATGAATCAATTATTTTATTAAATCTACTCACAACTTTTCTAACACATCCAGGACAACTTATATTATTCTCATCATAATTTGTTTCATACAGCTCGTTGTGAAGTTTAAATAATTCCCACATAGATTTTTTTTTCTCTGGACGAAAACGAAAACTACCCTTATTATTAACTTCAGACAAATGTTTATTTATTAAACTCATCTGTTCTCTTGTTATTCTTACTTTACCTACCATAAACCTTTAGGACATTCTATATAAAACTCATCAACTCTATTCTTAAAATTAAGAAAACAACCACAGGCTTTACACTTTTCTAGTGGTTTTATTCCTAATGGTTTTTTATAAGAACCACATCTATTTTCTCTACATATAGACATCCTGTGTTCAAAAACCTCTTCAGAAGCCCTCTTAAAACCTTTACCTATAATGATACTCCAAAAAAGCCTTATTAATGTTTTCATACGCAAATATAATAAAAAATAATAACAATTAAAACAAGCTAGCATTTGATTCTGTCATTGTTATAGAGTTTTGAGTATCAGTAACACTTGATTCTGTAACAAAAACTTGTTTATCATTTATTCCATCTATTATCTGTTGTGCTACATTAGCAAAATCTTGTTGAGCATTACCACCCATAACAGCTTTAGTTCCTGGGGTTATACCTCCAGCAGCAAAACTTTTACCTCCCCCAGCAGTGTTCATAGCAGATAACTGTGGTCTAAACATTTCTGTTGACCTTTTATTTATAACAGCCTCGCCACCCTCTAGCTCCACAACTCTTCCTCCTGCATTAAACTTAACACCACCCTGTGAATGACTTGGGCCATGAACCATTCCTCCTTTAGCAAATTCTGGTATAACCCCACCCATTTCACCAACAAACCGTTGTGCTTGTATTAAAGCCACCTGCATAGCAGCCATAGCCATAACTAAAATACTAGCAGTGCTACCAACTAATATCCCCATCTCATGGTTTTTTGCAACAGCAACAGCGGCACTCATTATAGCCATAGCTATTTTGTTTTTCTTATCTCTTTCAAATTGTTTCTTTTCTAAAGCTCTCTTTTTTTGGTCTAACACTTCTTGCTCTGCCTCTCTTTTTATTTCCCACCTTGCTCTAGCGGCATCTTGAGCTTCTGCATTACCCTCAAGCGACTCTAGTTCAGCCTTCTCCATTCTGTCCATATCCTCCATTCTTTCATCATGTTGAGTATCTAACCTCAACCTCTCCAGGGCTATCCTATTATCCCACAGCTCACTTAAAGCCTGAAACGCTGTAGAATAAGCGTTAACCCAAGCATCTAACTGTTCGCCAAGGTTGTCAACACTCCATTTTTTATGACTATTTGCGTTTGTTTGTTGTTCTTTTTGTGCATCCTTATTGTTTTTTGTTACAGCATCATTACCACTATCAACAATACTTTCAACTTCCTCAGTCTTCTTTTCTTCAAGTTTAATAGTTTTTTTACTACCATCTGTAACTATCTTTTTCATAGCATTAACATGCCTAGTTCTTTCAGTCTCAATAGCTTGGTTGCTCAACTTCTCTATATCTTCCCTTTTGTCAGCAGCTGCTTGTGTATCTATTACTCCAGCTGCCTCATCAGCATCTACAGCCTCTAATTCTAATCTTTTTTTCTCTGCTAAATTCTCCATAGCTTTATTGTGTGCCGCTTCTTCATCTTTACTCAACTGTGCCATAGCCTGTGTCTCTATTAATAGTAAAGCGTTCCACTTTTCTTCGGTTAGTTGTATTGTACCTTTTGACAACCCTTCTACGCCATCCAGTTCATCTTTTATTGCTTTATTTTTTCTCTTTCTCTCTTTCTCTATATCTTCGCTATTTTGTTTAAAATGTTTATCAGCTAAATCCCTTTGTGCTTTATAGTTCTGGTCAAACCACTGTAAGCCAATAGTACCTTCCATTTCTAATAGCTCAATCTCTTGTGTGATTTTTGCTATATCTGCTTTTCTTTCCCTCCTTATTTCATTTTCTTTTCTTCTAAAATCTTCTTCTATTGCTAATAATAAACCCGTATGAACACGCTTTTTGTCTGCTTCTTCTTCTTGCATAAGCCCTATAATACGCTTTACATCATCCGCATAATCCTCGTTTCCAGAGATAAGGTTCTTAAACATCTCGGCATCCTGTTCTTTTATAATATCAAATCTACTTTTGTTTACTTCAATAAAGGCACTCATAGCACCAATGTTACCCTCTGATGTAACTGTCGCAATATCTTTTAGATTTGTTTCTATTATGTCCAACTCATCCTGATACATCCTTTTATCTATATTCTTCTTCATTCTGGCTTGCTCCAACTTTCTAATGTTCTCATCATCATAAAAAGATGATTGAAGTTTTAAAAGCTTTTTATAATGATTTTTTGTGTTTTTTAATTGAATACCTTGTATAGTTACAACATCAGTAGAGTTTCTATTGAAAGCTGCTTTTAGGTTAGAGAAATACCTTTCTGTTTCCCCTAAAAGAATAGGTAGTTTTTGCTTGTTATCGTCTATTAATTTTTGTATATAATCTTGTTGGTCTATATCTTTTGCACCCTCTCTCATAGCGGTATTAGCCTCAATAAAGTTACCAGCCTGTTCATTCCTATAAATCTTTTCAGCAACTTTTAATCTTCTAAGATGCTCCTCCATTCTTTCAAGCTCATCCTCTTGTCCTTTTTGACCTAATTCTCTAAATCTATCTAAGTCATCTAAAAAGCCCTTTCTTATCTTTAGTCTTTCTGCCTCATCAGTATATAAAAGAGTTTTAAGCAGAGGGTCTTCTTTTAATCGTTTTTGAGCATTGCTATTAAAATCGTTTATTAGTTTATTTAATTTATCCAACTCATCACCTGAACCCTCCATAATCTTCTCCCAATTCACCTGTAATCCTGGTGTTTCACTAAATAAAGAATGTTCTGCTAATTCTTGAAAAATAGTTCCTTGTACTTCTTTACCATCAACCACAAAAACTTTCCCAAATTGCTCCATAGCCCACTCACTTTCCTCTATAAGTTGCATTACCATTGGCATAAATTCCTCCTCCAAATCTCTTTCCCATTCAGCAGCCACTGTTGATGGAAGACCACCTTTACCACTCACTTTGTAAATCAAAGAGTTTATCTCACTAGCAAAATGTCTAAATATCTCCATGTCCGAGTTTATACCTTCGTTAGTCATTATACTAAATAAACGATTTTCTGAAATATCTTTGTGCATAGCCATCAACTTTACAACCTCATTACCATAATCCGTAATCTCCGTTGTAGAGAATAGTTTTAGTTTATCCACCCTTATATTCTTCATATTAACCCCATACTCAGTTATTTGGTCTGGGCTAAATACATCATCAATATCTGAATAATAATGTGTTAGATGTTTAGCAGCATACATTAACTCTTCATCAACTATATCAACAGCAGCTTTAAAAGTGTTAGTTGCGTTCTCAGCCTCAGTTATTTGTGCAATCATTGTTCCCATGCTTTTAGAGAGAACTACTAATCTATCTAATTGGTCGTCAGTAGCCAACTCAATATCAATACCTCTTAATATAGTATCACCAAAATCAGCTTTAATCTGCCTTAACATCTTAATTCTATTAACATCAGCTCTATCCAACGCTTGAACAGCTTTAACCTGTTCTTCAAATGCAGATACTAACCTATGTGTTTTCATTTCTATCTCATCTATCTCTTCTCCAAAATCCTCTGTTGCCACTTTAGCTGTCATAAAAGCAGCAGCTATTGACCCAATAGCAACAGCAATAAGCCCAAATCCAGTTCTTGACATAGCTACTTTAAGCCTATTCATAGCACCTGTTGCAGCATTAACTTGAACTACTAATCCTTTAAAAGCTATAGCAAAAAGCCTTATATTATTAATCCACTTAACAATACCTATTACAGCCATTTTTGTAATCATAAACACCAAAGCTAAACCAACAAGTCTAATTGCATTTTTTAACCTGTTTAATTTTTCTGGAGAATTTGTTATACTTCTAATCCATTCTGTAAACCTAAATACAACTTGTCTTAATTGAAGATTTACAGATTCACCAAGAGCTAAACCCAAACCCTCTAAAGCTGATTTCATAAGTGTTAAGTCACCTTGTAATGTGTCAAGTCTTATTGCTGCCATTGAAGATACAACACCCTCTGCCTCTGATAATAAATCGTTTGTCTCATTTAATCCTTCGGCAGATTCTATTAAAGCTAAAAAAGCAGGAGCAGCCCTTAAACCTAATAGCTCTGCTGCATCACCAGCACCAAAGCCTTCATCAGCTAATGTTATTAAAGCGTCTGACATTTGTTCTACACCCTGAACAGGCCCTCCTAATTTTTTAGATAATTTAGAGCCTTCAGTACCAATCTCTAAAAAGATTTTCTTTAAAGCGTTACCAGCAATAGACCCATGAAGACCAGCATCAGCTAACTTCATTAACATTGTTGTTGTTTCCTCAACTGTAAATCCAGTGGCAGCAGCAACTGGAGCTGCAAACTTCATAGCCTCTGTAAATCTCTCAAGATTAAGTGCTGAGTTTGTGAAAGATGTTGCCATTGTTTCAGCAATCCTTTGTGTTTGTGTAGCCTCATAACCAAAAGCTCTTAAAACAGAACCAGCTGTTTGTGCTGAATTTGATAATGATTCACCAGTTGCGGCAGCTAAATCTAATGTAGCATCACTGGCAGCAATTATTTCTTCTGTTGTAAAACCAAGTCTAGCATATTCTTCTTGTAATTCAGCGACCTGTCTCGCAGTAAACACTGTTGTTGCACCTAATTTTAAAGCTGATTTTTCAAGCTTTTTAAACTCATCTTCTGTAGCACCAGATATTGCTCTAACGGCAGCCATTTTAGCCTCAAAATCAGTCATCACATTTAAAACACCCTTAATACCACCCACAATAGCTCTAACAGCAAATGCTGAAGCGATAGCAATAGCAGCAGACTTAAACACACCAACCATACTTCTACCAGTATTATTAAGTTGTGTTGCTGCCTTATTTGCTTTACCCATAGAACCAGCTTGAGCATCAAAAGATTTATTTAAGTCAGCTATTTGACTTTTCATTTTACCTCTTTGTGCTTGATAATCTGCATCAGTTTTTTTAAGCTTTTGCATTTTTCTTTCAAGCTTATCTATTTCTGCTTGGGTTTTCATTAACCCACCTAATTGTGCCTTAAATGTATATAAAGTTTGAGCCATTTTTACTATTTATATTGTTAATTTTTTTAAATCACCCCTATGGTCTTGATAATAAATATCACTAAATGTTCTACCATTTAATCCGTTTATTTCTGCCTGTAACACTGGCCTATCTTCTGGTGTTATAACTTCACCTTTTTGGTTTATTGTAACAGCACTACCATACCCACCAGTGTTTTTGTTTTTATAACCACCACCAGTAGCAGGCTTACCTCCTTTAACTAATGGGTTAGCATATTTACTTTTATTTCTGTAAATATCTTGATTTGGGCCTATCCTACTTTTACTTTCTTTTTTTATTAACTTATCTGGTGTTTTTATGTTTGATATATTTTGATTTTTATATATAGAAACATCTGTACTTTGACCTTTCTGAAACCTATACTCAACCAACTCAACTGTTGTTAATTCATCAACTCCTGGTTTATAGTCTTTTATTTTATTAACAGTCCAGTATGTAGCTACATTATCAAAGTATAGTTTTATTATATCTCTATAATCAAAAAGCTCTATATCTATATCATTTAATCTAATTTTACAAATCCTAAGAGTTCCTTTCCCAGTTTGTAATTCATATTGCCTCTTCCAGAATTTTGAAAACAAACCTAGATTTTCTTGTACTATATTATCATCTAATACTGACGTTGCTAACCTATCTTCCCACGCTATACTATAATAATCTTTACCAATAGGAATCATATAATTTTGTGTTCCACAATAAGGGAATCCTTCTTCAATTATAGATTGTTCCTCTGATGACGCTATATTAAAAGTTGATGATGGCTCATGACCAAAATAAACTAAAATTCTTCTTTTAAATTTTTGGTAAGCACCATCTTGACCTGATGGCCTTGTTGTATTTGTTAACCATTCCCATTGAGGAAGCTCTCCAGAAACATTTTCTCTATTTTTCCACATTACTGGCATATCTGGTTGTCCAGTTAGAGGCCACATTGCGTCTCCATTAGAATCAGAGTTTTTAAGGAATTGTGCAGTGCTTGCAAAAATCTTTGTTCCACGTTCTTTTGATTCAACCTTATTAAATATAGATGTATTCTCAAAAGCTATAGACCATAATGGGTCGTTTTCATCCAATACCTCAAAATCATTTATTAAACCATCCCCAGTATCTGAGGCATACTTAAATATAACATTTCTAGCGGCTTCATCAATAATATATTTATCCTCCCATGTGTTCATGTCTAGTTTATCAGACCAATCAATAACCTTTCCACTACCATAAAAATTATCATAAGGCTCACAGTATGCTATTTTATTTTCAGCATCAGCTGTCCAATGTAGGTTAAACATTTCTGTAACACCTTTTATTAAATCCATTTGTTTAAAATCACACCCAAGTGCTGTTGATAGAGACACAGGAAACTCTGGTGCTGGAGTATCTAATGTTGGGTATATTAATAATTCACAATTACGCATAATCATCCATAAATGCTCTTCTCCACAACGGTTTCTACCAAAAAATCCCATTTTTATTGTGTCATTCTCCTGTAAATCCATTTCACAATCAAGAACAATGGTTCTAAAAGTGTCTTCATCATCATCACCTTCATATCTAACTTTAACTCCCCACTCACCATTTATAGCTCCAGAAACAGTCCAGTCATTACCTTGTTCTGAGTTAAATGGAGAAGATAAGCTACTTCCACTAGTAGAGCCTCCACCGTCATAAGCCACCTCAGTGCCACTCCATAAAGCATCTCCCAGGGAAGGCACTATAGCCCCCAAAAGGTTAAAAGTGTTATCTGCCCCTCCAAAAACTGCAAACAGGTCTGTATCTTGCAATATAGCTGGTTTAATCATCCATGAAGCAAAAAGTCTAGGGCCATTATTACATATACCAAAATTCCAACTATCTCCTATAATATGAGTGGCTTCACATTTAAATAGAAGTTTATATCTACCGCTAAAAGGAACTGTATATCCGCCATTATATCCTCCAGGAAGACCATTCTTATTACCCCTCATAACAACCTCATATTGTCCGCTACCAGAAACTTCTGGGTCTGTTGTTATCTCGTATTGGTAAAGATTATTAAGATTTGCTTCGTTATAACAATTCATAACATCACTTTCTTCAATAAAAGAAGGAAAGCTTGAATACCAAGTGCTACCTGAACCTGCACTAACAGCTGTTGGGTTATTAGTATTCAGATAATGATTAGCTAAACCAAACAACTCAGCCCTACCAGCTCTAACCATATAAGAACCATTTTCACCAACAGCTTCTTCTGTGTTATTATAATCCTCTCCAGTTGAAAAAGGTATAAATAACCTACTCATTAGACTATGGTCTCCAACCCAACTCGGTGCTTCACCATTATATTGGTTAATAGCATCATCCATCCACTTACTTTCAAGTTTATAATCAATGCCGTCAAAGATTTTATTTAAAAGATACCTAACCCTAATACCTGGATGTAGAGATTGTGCGTTTATATAAGAGCCATCATAATTCCAAGGCCCATAACTAATTGGTGCGTAGATATAAGCTCTTTGAACCACTGGAAGCCCAAAAGGAGGTGCGGCCTCTATATTAATACCGTCAGTATAAATACCAGGGTTATCACTATCCATTCCACTACCATATCCTCTTTTAATAACGGATGATTTTTTATCATGTACAGGTATTGTTATGTCACACACATTCTTGTCTCCAATTAATGTTGGCCACCCACCTGGGTCTTCTACTATGTGACATTTATATCTACCTCCACTAGCTGTTTCATACCCTTCTATTCTAACAAAACCACTAAAAACTTCAACTCCACCAGATTTAATTCTACCCTTTCTCCATTCAACATTAGTTCCATCTCTATGTCTCCCAGGCCCTGAAAGGTTGCCAATAACTCTTTCGTTATGCGAGCTTGCTGGCAACTCAAAAGTTTTAGAATATCCAGCTGTTCTTTTTGTAACATCCCTTAAATCTCCAACAGCAAAATTTAAAGAAAGTGGAACACTTTTGTTATCTAAAATATCTAACTGAGTCCACACATCCCTAGCTGCTGTTTCTGATGTTTCAATTTCAGCAGTTACAATATAGTCAGTAACCATTTCTGTATCTTCAGTTGTTGTTATATTATAATCAAACTCTGCTTTATAAATCTTAACACTATTAATTTCACATCTTGCAACTTGTGTTTTATCAATAGGTTCTATGTGTATAAATTCCCAATGAGATGCTGGTGTGTTTGGTTCTTCTGAGTATTCTATGTATGGCTGGTCAAAATTTTTCCATCCAGTCAGATTGCCACCATCAACAGGTTGATAACTCCAATTCGCCTCCCAAGAGCTGTCATTAACTGGAACTTCATAAGTAATCCATCCAAGTCCTGGAATGTACTCTGTAACCCACTCTGTTGGTGTTACCTCAACCCAACCCATAATAGTTTCAGTCCAGTAATCAATCCAAGCCTCTCCTGTTATTGTCATTATCTCCTTCCAGTGCATTTGCATGCTCTCTGGGGTCATATTTTCACCACCACCATTTAAAGAGCCAGAACTCTCTGAAAAGGGGCTATAAGCCCTAGGACAACATGTTGTTGTTAATCCAGGTGAAGTAAGCCTTCTAGCCACCATTAATTGCCTACCAACATCACCATCTGTTGTTGTTAATCCACTAAGTTGAACATTATCTCCAACACCCATGTCTCCACCATTAGCCAACCAAACAAAAGGTGCTGCTGGTTCAACAGTTTCTCCATTATCAGGCCACTCTTCCATATAATTAGGAAGTGTCTCTAAAACAATTCTTTCCGCTTCTGTAAAATAATCAGTTAACACCCAAACCTCACAATTAGTCATAGATAGTATGTCTATTTCTATTGAAAACCCTGCGTTATTAGCCCATTCATGTGCTATTCCACCAGAATTATAAGCGGCCCAACAAGCGGAACGCCACCCAAGCCTTCTATATTGATTATATGTTGGGGAAACAATAGACCCTTGTATGCTATAATTAAGGCCATACATTCCAGTATAATAATCAGTGTCAACCCAAGATGTATATAGGTCATAATCATTAGGAACAATAGAAGAACCTATTGCGTGTACTGGTGATATGTCTTGGTCTAAATTATTAATACCACTCTCTGTAGCTAAAGGATTAAAAACCATCTGCCCCACATCAAAATTGGTTACGCCTGGCTCTTCTTCATATACTATCATACTAGAACCACCATTGTAATCTCCAGTAGCATACTCCCCGTATTTAAATAATCCACTATGTTGATATGGAGAAAGAAATCCTTTATATGTACTAAAAAACCCTTGAACACTTACATCAACACCGCTTGGCCAATAATCTACTATAGCTTGAGGGAAGGTGTATGTGAATGTACCATCTAATGGTATTCCATCTGACGTATCAAATGCGGCCATTTGTGAACCAATATCTATCACTCCACCAAAAGCACCTTCAGCCTCATATACAGCTCTTTTAATAAGTTCTGAAATAAAATGTACAATACCTTTTGAACTTCCCCTAACCCAAAGAGAATCATTTTTGCCTTCAAAAACATCAAATATGATTGGGTGTTTATAAACTGCGTTTGCTTTTGGATATAGATACAATGTTCTTCCTTGTACACTTTCAGAACCAAGCCTATATCTCTCAACTGTGTTCTGTGCGTATGGCAATTCCATATCATTACAATTAAAAGGGGATGGACTTTCTTCACAACCCCAACCAACACTAGAGACATTTTCATTCATAACAACAACACCAACATTTATTTGACCACCACTAGGCCCGCTCAGATAAGATTGATTTTGGTCATTTGGATTAAATGAGGTGTCACTACCATCACCATTATTTGATGTAACACCCTCATAAATAGGGCCACCTGAATCAAATTCATCAAACTCACCTCTAGGCCCTGGAGACTTAAAACTTGCTTTTGAACCATCAGATTTTTCACAAGTGAATTTCCATATTGTTTTACCACCACCAATATAAGCTTCTGACAAGTCTTCATTTCCACCCAACACATAGTTAGGGAGTAAAGAATTTGGGCCTGGAGCAAACTCCCATGGTTTATTAATATCGTCTCCAGAAACCATGCCTAGATAATCACCAAAATCAGATTGAAATGTATTTGTTGTATATTCATTCACATTTGAAGGTATAGTTCCTAGCTGGCCGTCATTATCAGCTATTAAGGGTGTTATATTTGTATTTATAGCCCCTATTGTTTCAACATCAACTATGTTAAAATCAACATAATGAGGATGGCCCTTACTAAAGTTTTTTGGGAAAGAAAAGTCTGATATTGGGTTTCTACAGTCACCAGCAGCCTCAATAGCAGGGCCTAAAACTGGGTCATCATACCACACTTCATTAATACCATCCAAATTCCCTATAAGGCACTCACTTAAAATGTATTCTGTTGTGAAAGTGCCAAGGCCAACCTCGGTTGTTTCGTAATACCCTTCTATGTTAGTGAATAATCTTGTTTTTTGTATTGATTCACCAATCTCAAGGACTACCTTCTTTAAATTACTATCATCTGCCATTTAATATGCTTTTGAAGTTGTATTTTGGTTTGATTTAGTATAAGAAAATTCTATGTATTGCATATTATCTTCTGTGTTATAAACTGTAATTGAGCCTTTATCTATAATAACAGGAATAAGCCTTTGACAACTTCTCCATCTTGATGTGTTAAGATATTCATAGCCATCATCTCCACTCTCCCACCCCTTATCCAACTCTTCAACCCAAACCATTGGAGATGACATCATCTCTTCTAGCCACTCAGCCCAAACAGGTGATACAGGTTGAGTTATTAATTTATATTTCTCTTGTCTTGTATTCCATATATTAGAGGTAGAGTGTTGCCCTGGTTTTTGGTTAAACCTCAATCCACTTCTCTTCACCTCTTGTTGTGTTGTGTATGTTGTTCCAATTACAGAAACCTCTTTTTCTTCTTGACCATAACAACTAAACCAATCCATTCCACCTCTACTATTTTTAAACACAAACCTAGTTTTATTACATTTACCGTCATCATCCTTATCTGTAAGTAGCATAGCGAAACTAGGCCCTGTTCTTATAAGTCCAGCCGCTGTGTAAAATGATGATTTTATAACAACTTTTGTGCAATTAAGATTTCCACTAACATCAAACATAGCATAATCTGCTATATCAGCAAAATTTAAAACCAGGTCAACATATCTTAAATCTGTTTCGTACCATAGTATGTCACAATTATTTGTATCTGTCCAAGGGTAAGGGCTACCGTAACCAGAATAGTAATAATAATTATCCTCTGTTCCATCAGCACGTGTTACTGTGTAATCAAACCTATATCTTATGGTGTCAAGCATATTATATCCTATCCCAACCCTAGGATATACCCCATCCAATACATTATATATTTGAAGTCTCTCAGAAGTCGTTTCACCAGCCCTTGTAGCACCAGGCATATTTGTTAATAATTTATTAAATTTTTCAGACTTATATCCTGTGTTACCACGTGTATTTGATTCCTCTGAGCCATCACAATTTCCAGTAACAAAATCATCCATTCTTATATTATCCATGCGGATTACTGATGTTTGCTCGTCTTCCTTTATGTTTGTATCAAAAACCATAAATTCTGAAATATATTTAAAATTCCCAGACTCCTCAATTAAACCTCCATCTTCACCAAAAACAACAGGCCAAACTCTAGCCCTAAACTCTCTTCTCCACATGTGATTCCAGTCAGTCTGCTCACCATAAGTAGGAATTATTCTTTGTGTTAACCAATCTTCAGATAATACAAAATAATCTCTAACGTATGGGGAAAGATTTATTTGATAATACTCACCCCCATCATCAGAATAAGCATTTATTCTAATTCCAGTATCAACCCAACTCCAGTTTTCGTCTATTATAATTCCTTCATCTGTTTCATCCTGGTCTTTAATTTCCAACATTACTCTAAAATGGTCAACAGTAATCGTATCTGTACTCAGGCCTATAAGTATAGGTCTTTGGCAGGTTACTATTCTACCATGTGTGTTTTCTGATATTTCCCATTCTACGGCCATATTAGTTTATTTTTTTAGGTAATTTTTTATTTATTTCCGATTCTAAATTTAATCTAATTGCTAAATTTAGTTTTCTTGCACATAATTTCGCAACCTTGTGTTCTATTTCATCAAACCATCCTGTGTGTTTTATTACATTTCCATTATTCTCTCTAGCTGAGTTTGCTATTTGAAAAGCCAGCCTTCTTGCTTCTTCACCATATTTTCCATATTTATTACCAACCCAAGTTATAATAGCACCTATATAAAGACTATCACCACCTCTACTACCACCTGCATTATCAGTATAAGGAACATCAGGCCAGCCTGTATTTAATATATTTCCACTTGTATTTCCAAAATCCCATATAAGAGTATTACCACTAACATACCTAGCTTTTTCCATCTCTGTGCTTTTAGCTGTATCACCAGTGGTGTTATGCTTTCTAGTATAACCTCCTCTTTTCCTTTGCAGACCCTTAGCTATCTCAGCAGTTATTTCGTCAGCAGAGCTTTCAAAATCCTTAATTATTTTATCCAATATCATAATAATTCAACTTATTCAGCCCAAGGAGGAGTGCTTGACCCCCAACCTTGGTCTATTCCATCTATACATTCATCAACTTCTGTTATTACTGTAGAAGCTCCACATATCATATTAAGCTCCCAAATTATAGTTGCTCTCACAACCATTAACTTATCATTAAATAAACCATAATCTCTATGTATAGTTGTGTCCATAACCCTGTTGGTGCAAGTGTTTAAAGCCCAAATCATTTTCCATATTTTTAAATCTAATCCAGCAAAGTTTTGTGATTTATTTAAAGCTTTAACATTAGAGTCGGAAAGCAATCTACATGCGTATATATCAAAATGCCAATTATGTCTATTTTCATAAATATCTGTTAATTCACTTTTTGGATAACCTAAACTACATAAATCGTGAGCATTAGTATTATCTGGATTTCCTGTTAAAGCACCGCCACTCCAAGCACCAGAGTAGTCACCGAAATTTATGTCATGGTCAAAATTAATCTCTTCAGGTTTTCCAAACATAAACGATTTAAAATTACATATACCAGCGTTCATAGCCATCTGGTAAATCATATTGTAAAATTGACTAGTATAATTCATAGTTATCTATTTTTATTTTTTTCCATGTCAGAAAGTATTTCCTCATAATCATGACAAGCTTGCTGCCAGCTTAAATATGTTAAAACTTCGTATAGGTTTGTCTTCATAACACTCTCTATTGGAGTTTCATTTGGTAAATTAAACACACCATCTTTAGCTAATGGGTATAAACTATTAAGCCACCCATAACCAGCTACGGTTTTCTGTGATGCTATTTTTTTTGCTGTAGTTGTTTTTCCTGCTTTAAATACATTAGGGTACTGCTCAATAAGCGAGTTTCGTGTTTGGTCAAAAAAAAACCTACATCCCAAATTGTCGCCATATCTAATTCTTTAAACAACTTCTCCCTTTCATCTATAACATCATCACTAAGATTAGTCTCCACCTCCTCTTTCTTTTTACATAAAATAGCAATTTGCCTTGGTAAAGCTTGTAGTTTTCCATCTTCAAGCTCTTTATTGTTTAACTCAACCTGTTCTGCCTCAATATAAGACCCAAATGTTTGTTTTTTCATCCCAATCTCTGGAACAAAATACTCCTCTCCTTTAAATTTAAAGCTATTTATGTTCATTGTATGGTATGCCTCTGTCATAAACTTTAAATCCGTCATAACTTCAGACACATCTTCTATATTACACATAGAAATCTCTTCCTCACTAAGACCTGTCCAAAAGCAAATTGTTTTTGTGTTTGCATTTAAGTTATCAAGAGTAACCTTAAACTCTTTAGTTTTGCTATCACCATATTCAGCATCTTGCTCTTCTTCAGTCTTAAAGCTTTTTGTTAATTTAAAATACTTTAAAAACTTTGAAAAAGGAACTTCAGCCCAATGTTCAGGTATTTTTACTTGTTTTTCTTGTAATTTTACTAGTTTCATTAGTTTAAGTGTATTTTATAGTAAGTATTGTTATCATTTTCTATATTTTCAAGCTCATTAAGTGTTTCGGACACTAAATTGTTTAATCTTTCTGTTGTATCAATTAAATCAAACAAACTAACATCAATTAAGTGCATATAACCAACAACAGCAAAATAAACAGTCATTGGCAACTCTTTTAACCATTTATCTGTATATTCACCCCCTAAAAACGAAAAAATAACATTTTCGTTGCTTTTCGCTATCAATTCCATCAAAACATTCAAAAAAATATCAAAATCCTCATCATTAATAGTTATTTCATCAACATACTGCTGTGCTTGCTCTAAAAAGTGGGTAATAACAAACTGATGTCGCTTGTTTACACACATTATTTCAACTTTATCCTCCATAATTGCAATTATAGGAAATTTATTATATTTTTTCAACCCATGTTTGGAACATTTCTATCCCCAAGCTAACACCCTATTACCCCTTCCTAGCAAATAGTACATTCTCATCATTAAAGAATCTCCATAATCAGGAGACCTCCCAATAGATTGTTTTATTTCTTTTTTAGATAAAATACATAATTTACCATCCATGTCTATATTTTTTCTCCTTACAACATCTAATTCTTCAATAATTCTATTCCTTAAATCAATATCTTTACATTTTATCCAAACATTACCAACATTTATCTGTTCTGCCAACTTATAATAACATTGTGTCTTTATATTTTTGTAATTCTCCTTTTTTAAAGCTTTACTGTTATTCATAAAGGCCGTAACACCTTTCATGTAATGAGAAAGGTATTGTCCAACACCATCTGAGTCAATAATGATATTTTTTCTATTAATTCCATATTTTTCGGCTAATTTTTTAATTAAAGCCTCTATATTTTGAGCAGAACTCTTATCTTGTGTTATAATCTCCTCAACAACCATCCCCTTCCATCTTGTTATAACCATTTTGTCGCTACCCATTAAAGCTACATCACAAGTTAGATACTGTTCTGATTTATCATCAGTTTTAACATCACTGTTTTTAAAAACATTAAGTAATGCTTCGTAATCAAATAATTTATCTTTACCCTCATCATATTCCCAATTACCATGTAATAATCTCTCTCTGGAGGCTGGGTCAAGCTTTCTAAGTTGCTCTTCATAAAATTCTGAGATATGGGGGTTATCTTGTAGTTTTGCTTGAATAAATTTTTGGTGAGTTGGTAAAACATCATCTCTCCATTGTTTATAATAGTCATAAACCCAATTTTTTGCTGGGTTACAACTCATAAGCATTTTGGGTTTAATTTTATACTTATCTAATTTATGTCTTATCCTAGAGTTAACAACATTCTTTGCTTTTTCAGTAATTTGATTCGCCTCATCAATAAAAGCACCTGTAATCTCTAAAGAACCTAAACTATCAAAGTTGGGGTCAGCTGGGTATTGATAAAGGTCTTTTAAAAGTATTTGGCTGCCATTAAGAAATTCAATCACATTAGACTGTGCATTAAATTTATACTGCTCCCCTTTTTTAATACCCCAGTCGGAGCAGACGCTAAAAAATGAATTTAAGGTAGTCTCTTTCAGTGTTTTTAACACAGCACGACCCATCAGCCATCTTGTTTCTGGAAATCTTAGGCATGAATATAATAACCATGCTGCTCCAAAATAAGACTTACCTCCTCCAGCAGAACCACCAAATAGTATTTCTGATGTTTCATCATCATGTAAGTATTCCCATGCTTGATGTTGTTTTACTGTTGGGGTAAAGTTTATATCCAACTTTTAACCTTTTTAATAATAAATTCAACCCCCCATACAAAAGATTGAATAATTAAAAAACCAACAACAATCGGTGTAATCCATAGTGCTGCAACAACACCAAATATGTTAGCTAAAACACCTGCCTCTTTATTAAAGACATTTTTAACTAACTTTTCAACTTTATTTTTCTTCTTCATAATTTAAGAACTTGTTATATTAAATAAATGTATATTATGACCAATTATATTTTTGTTATTCACAAAATCTTTAAAGTCCGAATACAATAATACACCACCAACATACGAATTAACACCTGCATCTCTTTTTGTTTTCGTAAATAAAGCCATTACATCATTCCAGTCAGCATGAGATGTGTCATTCTTTAATAATAATTGTACTTCTGATTTATTAAAAACACCTATTAGTAAATACGCACCCTTGTACTGCACGTAAAACTCCACGACACCACCCTTTGAGCCTCTCGCATGCTTCTCTTTACCTATTTGTTCTCTTTGAATTACTTTGTATTTAGTTTTTTCAAATCTTATCATTGTCATATCTTATATTTTAAATTGTTCTAAAAGTTTCTTGATTGTTAATTTTATTTATATTACCTTGGCCATTCTGTTGTTTTTCAGATAATCTTACATTTGTTTGAAAGTAAC
>TARA_R110002020_G_scaffold462445_4_pt1 | contig 20127 bp, 34 predicted proteins | sample TARA_R110002020 | Tara Oceans TARA_R110002020 (sample SAMEA4396489) | marine metagenome | biome: Westerlies Biome; feature: [MES] marine water layer (ENVO:01000295) within the mesopelagic zone...; material: water (ENVO:00002006), including particulate matter (ENVO:01000060) such...
AAATGTAAAACATACACTATATTTAAACAAACCATCACTACAATTATGGAATACATTATATGATTCTGAAACAGCAGATGGATATGACTGGGCAACACTTACAAGAAATTGGGAAGATATAGATTTTGAAGGTAGGAATGATGATATTAAAAGTTTAAATCTAGTTAAAGATTATGATAAAGAAACTAAAACTTTAAGTATTACTAGAGAATACATTAAAAAACCTACTAGAATAGCCAAAAAAGACACCTTAAACACTAGATTAACAGATTTATATACAAATGGGCAAGAATATAAAAAGGTGTCTAATAATGAAGATTATTCAGGCAAGTATTATGTTGACCTAAATACTAAAAAAGTATATACAGAATCAGAAGAATTATTAAAAGCAAAAAAAGACATTACAAAAATTAGAAAAGGAATGAGTTATGGCACAAAGTTATCATCAAGCAATTACTAAACCTAGATTGTATGTAAGCTATCCATTATTCTTATATGCAAGTGGTGGTATGGATGCAGTTAGGAATTATTTACAAGGAGTTGACAATATATCAGATAAAGAATTATATAGATTGATTACTTTAGACCCATCACAGTCTACTGAAATTCCAATGGAAAGTGTTGATAATTTGTTAGCATGGAGGTCATTGCCTACATCTACACCTTATGATTCTGTTAATGATACAAATTTAGTATTTAATTCTGATAACTCTTATGCTATGATATTAGGACATAACTTAAATTCTGCAAATGGTAAAACATGGTTATCATCATGGGATGAAGATATAGATGGCAGTATGATTAATGATACACCATTAGAAGGTAATATAACAACTATTAAAAATTATACTAATAAGGATACTGTTCCTGAATATGATGGTTGGAGTGCATGGCAATTAGGTGAAATGCCTAATGATACACACAAATGGATTGGACTAAGATTATCTAGTGATAATTGGACAGACACAGTTAAACTAAATTCTGTATTATATGGTAAATTTTGGGATTTCCCACAGAATTGTGAGTTGCAGCAAACATTTGATGTTTCTTATGGTAATAAACAAAAATCTAGTTTATCAGGTAAAACTATTAGCACATCTAATTGGGATAGTCCTGATGATTGGGCAACAACTGAACCATTTGGTTTAGGTAATGATAAGGATAGTCCATTTAGAAAATCAGGCAGAAGAACATGGAACATATCATTTAGTAGCCTAGAACCTAAATATTTAACAAATCAGAATATGATGTTAAATAGTAATGGCTATGAAGAAATGGACAATCATTCAACTACTACAATAGATGGACAAACAGCAAGTTTATATAATGCTTATAATGGTATTGATTTCTATACAAATGTGCTAAAAATGTGCAAAGGTGGACACTTGCCTATGGTATTGTGTTTAAGTCAAACAGATACAAGTCCTAGTAACTGGGCTATAGTAAGAATGAAGCCTAATTTTAAAATAACACAGAAAAGTCCAAACCTATATAACTTTAAGATTACTTTGATAGAACAAATCTAGTCCTCCTTATCCTCTCACACTCTATGGATTAGATAAGAAACCCCTTCAGAAATGTTGGGGTTTTTTATTTATTTTAAAATAAATGTTGTTTTATATTAATATTATTTTATATATTCTTTCATGTTAAAGATAAACAAACAGGAGAAACAAATGGAAACAACAAAAGTAACAAAAAAAGAAATGAGAATTTTATATGAAGTTGAAGGTTGGGATTTAAATGATGGAACACAAGATGCTTTTTATGCACCTATTTGCCATCATTTATATGATATGAGGGTTTATAGAGGTGTAATTGCTTCTTTAGTAAAAAAGGGTATAGTATCTGATGTAAGTAATACAGCTTTTGGTGGTTCAGATGAGACTGAACTTTGTATAGCAAAAGAATATACAGCAATTCATGAAGATGGATATTTTGTAATAGCAAATGTGGAGGTGGCATAAGCCACTTCCATTAAAAAGGAGAAACAAATGGAAAATATAAATATAACAGCAGAACAAAGAAATATGCTAATAGGTGGTTGTTGTGATTGTATGCTTGTAGATGAATATGATAATTTAAGGCTAATTGCAATGGTTGATGGGGATAGAGATTTTATGTTTATCAACTATGAGGTTGGTTTATGGGGTGATAACACTCCAATGGATAATGGTAGTCAGTTACAATATTTTAATGAAGATTTTGATAGTGCTGAAGAAGAATTTAGATTTCAAGCATTAATTCAATATGGTAGAATGACAGATAGATTTTAATTAAACAAAACAGGAGAAACAAATGGCTAAGAAAATACAAATACCTTATAAATACTATACTGAATATGATAATATTTGTAAATGTGATATTGAAGCAATAAGATTTACAATGCCTGAAGGAGAAGATATTGTAATTGAAGTTGGTAATACTGATGAATATTATCCTGAAGATAGAGATACTTATGCTTATCCAAGCAACATTGATGATAGAGTTGTGTTTTGGTTGGGAGAAGATTGTGTTAAGGATTCTTTGTATAATTCTTATTATGAAAATAAAATCAGAACAAGAAGGGCATTGGTTAGGGCATATTATGATAAATATATTGATATGAAAAATTATGAAGAAGGTGTAATTGAAATATCAGAAACTTATTTAAAGGAGAATAAATGAATAATAAAATAAAAGAGTTTATTAGAAAGCTATATAAGAGCAAAGAATTACCATATAATCCTGATGACTATTTAGGATATTTAAAAACAGATACAGAATTTAAAGCTATACATGATAATTGTATGATTCATATTGACCATACACTTACTAGATATAGAATTGAACCATATAAAAATTTAATTAAATAGAGGATAAGACAATGCCAGTAAATATAAAAGGGAAAGAATACTACACAGTAGTAGAAAGAATGCAACAACTAATTAGAGATGTTAAACTTGATTATTCATTAACAACAGAAATGCTTATATGTGATGACAAAAAGGTTGTAGTTAAAGCTACATTAACATTCAAAGGCAATGAGTATTCAGGATTAGCTATGGAACTTATAGGTGGAAATTTTATCAATGAGTTTTCTGCATTAGAGAATTGTGAAACATCAGCAATAGGTAGAGCATTATCTAGTGCTGGATATTTTGGTAGTGAGTTTTGTAGTGCTAATGAATTAGAGAATGCTATATTAAATCAAAAATCCAGTAACAAGGTAGAAGATAGTGTAGTAGAACATGTTAAAAAGGTGTTTAAAGTTACAGATAAGGATATTCAAGATGCTGAACCAAAAACACCAATAACATTTGGTAAACATAAGGGAAGTAGTTGGGAAGATGCACCAAAAAGTTATGTAGAATGGGCAGCAAAGAACCTGACAAATGAGAACTATAAAAAACAAGCACTAGATGAATTAAATAAAAGGAATAATGGTTATACTCCTGAAGTTGTAAGTGATATTATGCAGGAACAGGCTTCAGAAGAAATACCATTTTAGGATATATTATGGATAGAGCAAAAAATGCAAGAGTAATAGCTGTGCATTCTAAAGTGCATCACAACTTAAAAGTGTATGCAGCAGTTCATGGATTAAGTATAGCAGAAGTTACTGAATATGCTATTTTAGAATACATAAAGAAAGATAAAAATGGCAAACATTAAAGACCCATTTAACAAAAGAAAAGAGGAATCTCAGGCTTCTGTTGACAATGCAAAGAAGTTTTATTTAGCAGGAGGAGAATATGCTAATGATTTTGCATGGATTGACCAACAAGAACTCATCACATACCAAGAGAAGCTAGAGGTTTCCTTTTTTATAATGAAGATGCCTGATTTATTAGTAATTTCTAAAGATACTGGTTCAAGGCTAGTAGAAGTTAAAGGTGGGTGTAAAGACCATGTTAAATTGAAGTTTGAGGACTTAAAAGGCTATAGAATGTGGAATAAAGTGTGCAAGGTATATATTCATATTGATAGATATAATAAGCCTTTAATTGTATCATTTGATAAAATAGATGCTTTGTTTAAAAAAAATAAAGATATTTATAAAACAAACTTTATGCCTGATAACATGAAGTGTTATTTTAAATTGCCTTATAAGGACATAGATGAAAACAAGACCATGTAAAGATTGCAAAGAAGAAATTACTAAGGCAAATGGTGTAAAGAGAAAGAATTTACCAAGCTATGAAACAAGATGCAGAACTTGTCTAAATAAATATGCAAAGAAATACAATGACAGAAGAAAGAAGATATTAGAAAAGAATAAATGGTTTTAATATGAAATTACAATACTATAGATGCTCAAAATGTGAGAAACAAAAACATAATAAAAGGACTTGTTTAGAGGAGAAAACAAACTTTTTTAAAAATAAATAAAAAAAGACTACCTACTTATATAATTATATTATTATATTTCTATATGTTAAAGATAAACAAAAACAAAACTGGAGAAACAAAAATGAAAACAACAACTTTAAAATTAGCAGATGCAGAATGGGTAACTTTAAAAGAGGTATATTTATTTCACCCTATTTTTCCAAATAAAGATGGATTACTTGATGTTGATGATGTAGATGGGTTTAGAGAGTTCTTAAATGATGAGATGTCTCATCATTTTATAACAGATGATAATAATATTATAAAAAGTAATAGTATATACAAAACTCTTAATTCTATCTTATCTAAACTTGACAAGTAATAAATAAATCCTACTGATGAAGCACCTCTTATAAAGGGGTGCAGAAACCTTAAAGGTCTAGGAATAAAAACAAAAACAAAACTGGAGAAACAAATGAAAACAACAACAAAAGAACTAATATTAGAAGAATTAGAAGAAACTATTGAGAAAAAAGGTTTACATATACAAGGTATGATATCTACCTCAAAAAGATTAGCAGAAATAAAAGCAGAAAAGCTAACAAAAGATAAAAAGGAAATGTGTATTGAGGAAACTGTATTATGTCAAGAAATGGATAAATTAAAATTAGATTTTCTTGATACTAAAATTGAAACCTTGAAAGCCATACTATTAAGAGATTCAATTAAGTAGATAAAATAACTGATTACCAAAATTAAAAACAAAACAGGAGAAACAAATGGCTAAAAGATTTTTTTGCACAAACATATTTGATTCAGTAGAGATGAGGACTATGAAGCCTGAATATAAGTTATTTTGGTTTTATTTATTGGCAAAGTGTAATCATGCAGGGTTATGGTTAAATCCTGACCTAGAATTAGCAGAATTTCAATTAGGTGTCAAATTGGACAAGAAAACCATCATGCAACAATTTGGTAGTGATATAGAAATAATCAATGAAAAACACCTATATTTAAAGAAATTTGTGCATTTCCAGTATGGTGAGTTGAATCCAAATGTAAAAGCACATTTAAGTGTTATAAAACTGTTAGATAAGTATAACATAGCTCATAGTAAAGAGTTAGGTAAGAGTTTAACAACTGTTAAAGATAAATATAAAGATAATACAAAGATAAAGACAATAGACCAAAGAGAGCAGGAATTTTTTAAACAAGTGCAAAAGGTTGCAGATAAAGATATGAGTTCTGAGGTGTTAGATGACTTTTGTAATTATTGGACAGAAAAGAATATAGGTGGCACTAAGATGAGGTATGAAAAAGAGAACACCTTTGATATTAGTAGAAGATTAATAAGATGGTCAAAGATGTCTAAAGAATGGAACAAAGACAAAGAAACTGCTAGTGGACATAAGTTAAATGACTTTAAATTTGATACTACTGGGAATGCAAGAATAGGATATTGCAGCAAATGTAATAAATCAGATTTCTATGATAAATGGAATATAGTAACACAAGATAGCACATGTTGTAAAGTAGAAGTTAAACCAACAAAATAAAAAAAGGGTAGGGTGTTAACAAAATCCTCATACTTTGTTTCTCCAACCATCCTACCCTTTGAAAAGGATTATATGATATATTTAATACCAGTAATTATATTAATAGTATTTGTTAATATATTAGAGTTTATAGAATGAAGATTAGTTTTATAATAGATGGAGAACCAATAGCACAGAAAAGACATAGACACCACAGATGGGGAGTATATGACCCTTCAGCTAAAGACAAGCAGACTACCAAGTTAATCATCAAACCACACATCCCACACAAAAAGCTAAGGGGTGCTATTGTTCTTCATTTACACTTCTTTTGTCAAAGACCTAAATACCATTATAGAACAGGTAAATTCTCACATATTATAAAAGACAAATATAAAACATGCTTCCATATAGTAAAGAAAGATATAGATAACATAGCAAAGTTCTATTTAGATTTATTTACTTTAGTAGGTATATGGGAAGATGATTGTCAGGTTATTCAATTAAGTTGTTCTAAAAAGTATGCAGATTCAAAGCCTAGAACTGAAGTTATGATAGTAGAAGTTTAATTTATTTGTTTTTTATTTAACTAAATAGATTATATTATGTTGTGGAAAAGAACACTAAAAAGACACAAAAGAAACAAAAAGTCAATAAAAAAGATACATTCTTAAAGTGCTTTGTAGAAAAGTTGTGCCACATATCCAAAGCCTGTGAAGCAGCAAACATTTCAAGAAAGACATATTACAGGTGGATTGAAGATATAGAATTTAAAGAACAAGTTGATGCAGCAAAAGAAGGTTTGATAGACCATGTAGAGCATCAATTACTACAAAAGATAGATAGTGGTGATACTACTGCTATTATATTCTTTCTAAAGACAAGAGCAAAAGATAGAGGATATGTTGAGAAGCAAGAGATAACATTAAGTAAACCTATTGAGGACATAACCTTTGATGAAATCTAATGTAATAGACATAAAGAAAACTAACTACTTCCCAAGTCAATGGGATTTTTTAGTTAATAAACAAAAGGCAAAGATTAAAGCCTATGTAGGTGGATTTGGTAGTGGTAAAACACATTCATTCTTACATTGCACTTTTATTAACTTACTTACTAAAAAGAATAATGAAGGCAAATCAAATGGGTTAATATTGTATCCTACTTATTCATTAGCAGAAGAAGTATTTGTAGAACCATTTAGAGAAATACTGGAAAGAAATGGTATAGACTATACATATAACATAGCTAATCATAGATTCAAAACTGCTTATGGAAACATTAAGATATATCAAACAAGGCATCCACAAAGGATAGTAGGTAGTTCATATACTTATGTAGGTATTGATGAACTTGATATTGAATCTTATAAATATGCTGAGATGGCAGTTCAAAAAGCATTAGGCAGGTTAAGAGGTTGTGAAGATGCAGAACTATTTATAACAACAACACCTGAAGGGTTTGGTTATACATATCATTTAATGGTAGAACAATCATCAGATAGTAAGTTATTAGTGCATGGTAAAACAACAGATAATCCTTATTTACCTAAGTCATATATAGAATCATTAAAAGAGAATTATGATGGACAATTATTAAAAGCCTATATTGATGGGCAATTTGTTAACTTAAATCAGGGGGCAACATACTATGGATTTAAAAGAGATGATGCAGTTAAAGAATGCAAATACAACAGAAGCCTACCAATCAGAATTGGAATGGACTGGAATGTTGACCCTTTGTGTGCAGTCATATTTCAAATCTACCCAAACAAGCAAGTTAAGGTTATCAAAGAATTGGCATTATCCCATCAAGGTGCAGGTGATTTAATGACACAAAGAATGTGTGATGCTATAAAGGATTTATATCCTAGTAATACCTATATAGCATATCCTGATGCAACAGGTGCTTCAAGACATAGTTCAGCACAGTATTCAGATTTAGATATAGTAAGAGCAAATGGGTTTAAATTAATGGTTAAGCATATTAATCCAAGAGTAGTTAATAGGGTTAATTCAATGAATAACCAGCTATCAAAGAATAATATACTTATAGACCCTAGTTGTAAGTTATTAATAAAAGATTTAGAGCAAGTATGCAATAAAGAGGGCAGCAGGGATATAGACAAATCAAACAAAGATTTAAGTCACATGTCAGATGCACTTGGCTATGGTATAGAATGGGAATATAAAACATTAAGACCTAACAGAATAGGAGTAGCAGACAGATGATACCAAACATAGGAGAATTGGCAGTCCTAATGAGTAGATGGGATGCTAATCAACAAAGAAAGAATAAGTGGAAGCAATCAAGATATGAAGCATTAGATTATTACAATGGTAATACTAAAGAGTATGTGGGAGATTACTTTAATGAATCAATGCTGAAAAAGATAGTAACTGGTAATGTTAATATTACTAAAAGAATTATAGATAGAATAAGTTTGGTATATATGGTATCACCTAAAAGAACCTACTCAAAAGAAGATATAGTTGATGCCTTTAAACAAAAAGATATGAAGCTACAAAGATTAGAAAGAATGACTAACCTATTGGATGGTGTTCTATTTAAACCTTGCTGGAGAATAGATGATAATGGTGGGCATATTGAATATGATATTATCTTTGATTATGAGCCTATATTTCATGGTGATGACCCTATGAAACCTGATGGCTATGTATATCCTCTTAACTTAAAATCTAGTGTAATGTCTAATGAAGCAGAAAGATTTGCATATTGGGATAAAGAGAACCACTTTATCTTTGATAGAAATTCTAAGGTATATTCAAATGAAGATAATCCTGACATGATTAATCCTTATGGTGTATTACCATTTATAGAATCATATAGAGATGGAAAGCCTGAATATAACTATATGGACACAGATGCTTGTATTGATTTGATACAAACTAACTTAGCTATAAATGTAGCAGAAACTAATAAGAATGCTAATGTAATGTTTCAATCATTTGGGTATCTATATGTAAATGGTGCAGGTATTGATACACAAGATACAATGCAAGTAGGACAAGACAAAATAAACTATCTAGGAGTAGATGGAACTATAAATATAGTAGCACCTCCTAATAGTGTTCCTGCTCTTGATGAATCAATTAAATCAGGATATAAGATGTTATCACAGAACTATCACTTACCTACATCATTTGTAGAAGGCACTACTGCTGAATCAGGAGTAGCACTTAGGCTTAGAAACCAAGAGTTGCAAGATGATAGAAAGTCAGATATAACTAAGTGGAGAGATTTTGAGATGCAGCTATTTGAATTAGAAAGAGTAATGGTTGCAGTAGAAGAAGGTAAAGATGCAGGTGAATTAGAAGATGTTGACTTTGATGAATCTACTGAAATACTATCTAATCAAGAACAAAGGGAGAAATGGGATTGGGAACTAAGTCATAACCTTATAGATGAAGCAGATATAATGACACAGATTAATCCTGACCTTACTAGGGAAGAAGCATTAGAATATTTAGCAGAAAGAAAGATAGCACCAGTAGCAGAAGAAACAGCAGGAAGTTCATTACTACAAGCATTAGCAAAGCCAGTTGAATAATGGCTAATCAAACTGACATAGATAAAACTGCTCTAGCAATAGCTACAATAATGGATAAGGCTAAAATAGAATTAGTAGATGATATATATAAAGTTGTAAGTGGATTAGAATCTGCTATATTAATAGAAACATTACAAGCATTAGACATAGAAACTATTTTGAACACTAAGGTAACTAAAGCATTAAGTGCTTATACAGTAGCACATAGAAATGTATTAGAATCAACAATAGCATTTGCAGAAGTTGATGGTTCTATACTTGCATCATTAATAGAATTGAATCAAGACATACTTAATCAATCAGTTATAAGAACTACTGCTGTGCAAATTAGAAGTAAGGTAGCATCAGGTATATTAGCAGGTGTTAGTCCATCACAAATAGCAGGGCAAATAACTAATGCAAGTATATCTAATGCACAAATACAAACATTAGTAAACACTACACTTAATGTATACTCCAGGACTGTTACAAATGAAATGATGAAAGAAGCACCAAGTGGAACAAAGTATGTTTATATAGGACCTGTAGATAATGCAACTAGAGATGATTGTCTAGATATGGCAAGTGTAGGTGAATTAACAGAAGACCAAATAATTAATCAATTTGGTGAAGCAGTTTTGATGGATGGTGGTGGATTTAATTGTAGACATAAATGGGAAATAGCAAGTGAAGAAGGCACAAGATTCCATGAGCAAGAAGCTGCTGAAAAGAGAGTAGCATGATAAAGAACCCACAAGATTTCTTTAGAAGATTAGGTGCTAATGTAAGAGATAAATATAGAGAGCATGTATTTGGACAGGCTAAAGATGTATATGGCAGACCATTTAAAAACTATTCAAAAGGATATAGTTCAAGAAAAAGAGCAGGGTCATTTAAAAGACAAGCACAAAATTATGCTAGTAGTAAAGCACCTGTATTAACATCTGATTTATTAAGGGATTTAACTTTAGTAAAAGCAACTAGAGATGGATTTGAAATAGGTTGGGTATCACAGGGTGCAAAGATAGAATGGTTAAAAAAGAATGGTAGAAAGCTAACTACTAAAGATAAACCCTTTCCTGATAAGTTGGTAACATATATGAACAATGAATTAAGTAGACAATGGAAGAAAGAAAATCCAAATAAAACTACAGTCCATAGAGTTGGAAAGAAAAAATAAATGTTTTATTTTACAATAATTAAATTATATTTGACTAAAGATTTCTTAACAAATACTCACAAAAGAGGAGATAAATGATGTCAGAAGAAAATACTCAGACTAACAATGAACAAACATTGTCAACAAATGACAGCACAAAAGCTGATAATAAAAATGTTCCTTATGATAGATTCACAGAAGTCAACACTCAGAAGAATGATGCAGTAAAAGAAGTTCAATCACTACAGGCACAGATTGATAAGTTAAATAGTGCTAACAAGGCTAAAGAAGAAGATGAACTAGCTAAACAAGGTGAATACAAACAACTACTTGAAAACACAAAACAAGAGTTGGAACAATTTAAAACAAAAGCATCTCAATGGGATAGTTATCAAACCAATAGGAGAGGTAACCTAATGGAAAGGCTTACAGATGATACAGATAAAGAAATTGCAGATGGTTTGAGTTTAGAGAAGCTAGAGAAATATGTAGATAAAGTTTCAACTAAAAATGTTCCTTCAACATCACAAGCAAGAGCAGGTAATGCAAAAGCAGGTGATTTTGGTGGATATAGTTCTTATGCTGAATGGGCAACTAAAGACCCACAAGGCTATGAAAAAGGAAAGAAAGATAAAACAAATAGTAATATCAATATAGGATGGCATGACTAAAAAACATTCAAAAATACTTGGTGTTGATTATGACCCTAATAATGATATGAAGCTAAAGCCTAAAGAAGATGGTGATGTAGATGTTGATTACAAAGGTGGTAAAATGACATTTGATGAATATATAGATGAAATGGAAGATAGGGTAACAAGTCATTCAAATGGTAAATCAATAACTTCTAAAACCATAGGTTCTTATGCAGGATTTGGTAAAGGAACATTAAAAAAAGATGGAGCTATTACAAAAATATATAAATAATACAACACTCAAAATGAAGCCTTTTTAGGAGTTGAAAGAGTGTAAAATTTTAGGAGTATTACTATGGCAGATGCAGTAAGTGATACAGGTGCAAGTAGAGTAAAAGGTGGTTTAGGATTAATTGTAGGTGATGCAGTAGTAGCATTTAACAAATCAAATGTTATGTTGCCTTTAGTTACAGCTAAACAAGCAGTAAAAGGTGCTTTAACAGTTCAGTTTGTTGATTACACAAAAATTGCAGCAAGTGATGTTGGTGCAGCTACAGATGGAACAGATTATACAACAATGACATCTATAGACACAGCAGCAAGACAAGCAGCAATAACAGAACATGTTATTAGAACAGATGTTTCTGATTTAGCAAAAATGGGTAGTGCAGAAGATTATACTGGTAATGTTGGACAAATCTTAGGCAATGCAGTTGCTGCTAAATTAGATGATGATTTAGTAGAACTTGGTAAGGCTTTTTCACAAACAGAATGTGGTGCAGGAACAAGTTTAGCATTATCACATTTGTTTGGTTCAATGAGACAGTTAAGAGCAGCTGGTGCTCCATTCCCTTATAATTTGGTTTTATCACCAAAACAGGTGTGGGGTTCTAAAGGGTTAATTTCATTAACTAACAATTCTGCTTTAGATACAGCAGGTTCATCTACAACTGATACTGCAACAGCAAGACCACTTGGATTATTAGGCACTCAAGGGCAAGAAGCATTGTCTACAGGCTTTATTGGTTCAATGGCAGGTTTTAATTGTTATTGGTCAGACCAAATTGATGAAAATGTTTCATCAGGTGGTGATGCAGCAGGATTTGCATTTAGTAAAGGTGCAGTAGGTTGTGCTGTAGGTCCTGAAGGTTTGATAAGAATAGAAACAGAAAGAAATGCTTCCTTCAGAACAACTGAGTATGTTGCTACAGGGTTTTGGGGAGAAATAGAAATACATGATGGATTTGGTGTATATATTCTTTCTGATGTGTCTTAATTAACAATAAGCAATACAATAAGGGTGTAGGAAACTGCACCCTTATTTCAACTGGAGATTACTAATGGAAAGATTTTTTAAAAAAGCAAATGGAACATTGATAAAAGTCCATAACAATCATGATATAAAAAGTTTAGAAACAAGATTTACAGAATGTGATGCACATGGCAAAGAGTTAGTAGTAGAAAAAGAAAAACCTAAAAAGAAAGCAAATAAAAAAAAGGCAGGTAAATAATGGCAATAGTAGCAAAAAGTTTTATACACAATGATGACAAATTAATGGGTGCATCAGGTGATGCTGATGGTATTTTACCTGAAGATGTGCAAGATTGGATTACAGCAAATGGTGGAACTGTAGATGGCACTTCTAATTTAAATGTAACTTGTTGCCCTTATGGAAATAATCAAATATTCACATTAATTGTTATAGACAATAATGCTTAATTTTAATTAATGAACTATGTAATAGAACAGATTAAGAAGCATGAAGGCTTTAGGTCTAAAGTATATAAATGCACACAAGGCTATGATACTATAGGCTATGGTTTTGCTGTTAAAGATTTAGTCTTAGATAAAGATATAGCAGAACAAATCTTAACTAGAAAAGTTTATGATTTAGTATGTAAGATTCAAGATAAGTTTAAATGGTTTGACAAATTACCACAAGAAGCAGCAGATGTTGTAGTTAACATGTGTTATCAAATAGGACTATCAGGGTTTTCAAAGTTTAAAAAAACAATAGCACTATTAAAGAAACACAAGTTCAAAGCAGCAAGTGTTGAAATGCTAGATAGTAGATGGGCATTACAAACACCTAATAGAGCAGAAGAATTAAGCCACATATTAAGGAATTTAAGTGAATAAAGACCTAAAAGAATATAGGGATAGTGTTCTAACACATCTTGCTTATATCAAGGAAAAAGTAGATAATAATTATAACCAGTTACAAAGTATAAATGGTAGAGTGAGAAAAACTGAGAACTGGATATATTGGATTTTTGGAATAGGCTCAGCAATAACATTTATTTTATCAACTATTATATATATTAGATAAGTGTATTGTCCAACATGTCATTCAGGTAATCTGATAAGGTGTGGTTGGGATTATGGTAAGCAAAGATTTCAATGCAAAAAATGTAATCACAAAACTGTAAATCTCATTGAAGATATTGGACTAATAAAAGAAAATGTTAAATTAGCTAAACAGAAACAGAATTATCAAGATTTAAACAGGATAGAAAGAAAAGCATTTAGAGAGTATGCTAGGATAGAAAATGCTGTTGGTAAATACACAAAAGAATTAGTAAAGATTTTTGACAATTATAAGTTTAGTGAATTAACTATAAAGCACAAAGAAAGAAATAGTGCAGTAGGTGTTATTCAATTTAGTGATGTTCATTTCAATGAGTTAGTTAATCTTGAACATAATAAATATGATTTTAAAATAGCTTCTGCTAGATGTAAACATTTTGTTGAACAGGCAATTAAATACTTTGAAGCATTTAATATAACTAATGTTCTTATGGTGCAATCAGGTGATTTGCTTAATTCAGATAGAAGATTAGATGAATTATTATCTATGGCTACTAATAGAGCAAAAGCTACATTTCTTGCAGTAGATATAATGCAACAAGTTATTCTCCATTTAAATAAGCACTTCAATGTATCTGTATGTATGGTTACTGGAAATGAATCAAGAGTAAAGAAAGATTGGGGATGGTCACCAATACTAGCAACAGATAACTATGATTATACTATATTTCAAACACTAAGATATATATTTAAAGATTCAGCTGTTAAATTTATAGATGGTGACCCTACTGAAATGGTAGTAGAAGTAGCTAAACAAAATCTACTGATAATACATGGCAATGGTTCAGTTAAAAGAACAGGTTTAGAATCATCTATTAATCAACTTATAGGTAGATATAAGTTAAGAGGAACAAAGATTGATTATGTTATATTTGGTCATATACATAGTGCAAGAGTAGGTGATAATTATAGTAGAAGTAGCAGTATGGTAGGTGCTAATGATTATAGTGAGAAGGCATTGAACTTAGCAGGTAGAGCATCACAAAATTGCTATATATTTTATAATAATGGAAATAGAGATGGAATTAAAGTTGATTTGCAGAATTATAGTAAGGGATATGATATAGAGAAAAGTTTAGAAGCATATAATGCTAAGAGTAGTGACAAGCTAAGTAAAGGCACTACAATATTTAAAGTAGTAGTATAGAATAAAATAAACAGGAGAAAGAATGGCAAATTCAATAGCAAATCAGTTTACTGGTTTACCAATAGAAAACCTTATAGCAGCACCTTTGTTAGCTGCATCTGAAGGACAAAAATCTTTAGCATCAACAACTGCTCAATTCATAACTGAAGTTGGTATGGATGACAAAGGTAATACTAAATCAGTAACATTTAACTATGAAGATGGTAGTGAAAAAGTAGTTTTAGATGTTCCATTATTATCTATTATCAATATACCTAGTTTATGTGTAGATGCAATAGATGTTGAGTTTAATATGGAAGTTTCAACACAAAGTTCAACTAAATCATCTACTGATTCAAGTGCAACAGTAAATGCTTCAGCAGGGTTTGGATGCTGGAAGGCTTCATTTGAAGGTAAGGTATCTCATCATTCTGAAAGCAATAGGTCATCTGACACTTCTGCTAAATACACAATTTCAGTAAAAGGCAAACAAGAAAAACCTGAAGGATTAATGAAGGTATTAGATATGCTAAATAGTTCTATAGGTAAAACAAAAGGAACACCACCTAGTGGAAGCACACCAAGTTAAAAAAGGTAGTTTTTTAGACCACCTAATGAAGGGTATAACTGATGCTATGGTTCAGGCAGAAGCCTTATCTCAAGCACAGCATATTGAATCTTTAAAAAAGTATTTTAAAGATGATGGAGAACCTAAATGTATGCCTATTAATATAGCAGGTGAAAAGCATCAAATTCCTTTAGTTACATTAGCACCTCAAAATTCTATTAAGATGAAAGAAGTAAAAATGAAGTTAAAGGTTAAGTTAAGTAACTATGGAAAAAGAAAATCTAGGTTAGGTGGTGGCATTTTTAAAGATGGTGATGCAGGTGCAGTTAGTGTAGATTTAGGTTCATCTATATTACCATTTAAAAATAACTATGCTGATTTAGAAATAACTTTTGAAGGAACTGACCCACCTGAAGGTGTAGTAAGGTTAAACAATAACTTGATTAAACAAATACCATAATGAAATTAGGTGATAAATTATTAAAATTAGGCTATATTAACAAGAAACAGTTAAATAGTGCCTTAAACAAACAAACCCAAGAAAAGATGCTATATAATAGAAATCTACAATTAGGTAGAATTTTGTTAGAAGAAAAATATATAACAATAGATGACTTAACAGAAGCATTATCTGCAACTATAGAAGAAGAAGCAAAAGAGGAGAAAGTTATGGCAAAGCCAACAGAAATAGGTGAGAGCAGTAAATTCACATTTGATTTAAAGTTCTTAGTAACTATAGGTGCAGTAATAGTGTCTGCATGTGGTATATATTTTACAATGAATAGTGCTATTAATGATTTAAAGTCTAATAATAGTCCAAGTAGAATAGAACATGATATGATAGCAAGTGAAATATCTTCTATTAAAAATGCAGGAAACTTAGATGTTATAGTATATAAACTAGAAGAATATGATAAGACATTTGAAGAACTAAAAGATTTAGCAAACCAATTAAAACCTTTAGCTGGTGAACTAGAATATATTAAGAAAGAAATAAAAAGTTTAAAAAATGTAGACCCTATAGAAATACCTAAAGTAGATTTGTCAGGTATAGAAAACAAAATTAATAATATTTCAGATAAAGTAAATGAACTAACAAAATCCATAGAGGAATATAAAGAGAAAATAGAAACACTAGAAAAGTTAAGTGGAGGTAGATTTTAATGAAAGGAACTTTATATGAAAAAGTTAAGACAAGAATTGCAGGATTGGTTGGAAGTTTGCTCATTGTGGTATCAAATGCTAATCCTTTGTTTGGGAGTTTTATTGATAATTCAACTATCTTTATGGGTATTCAAACTTCTACTTCTATTTCTCAGGGAAATGAGGTGGATTTAGAAAGTAACTATGACTATAATATTGGAATAAGAAAGATAGCATTATTTTCTTATCAAGATAGAAACAGATTTTATAAAGGTGATGAAGAAGCATTAAGTGATAAAGCTATACTTGGTGCTGTTGATGGTTGGGAGTATTTGTTTAATATAAGTAGTTCCAGAAATCAAGGACTAGAGTTTATAGACCAAACTTATTGGGTTAAGTGGAGTAATAAATGGTTTGTAACTAAAGGACAATATATAAATAAAGAAAGTAGAGATTTAGAGTTTTTTGATTATGATGCTAGATTTAGAGTAAGTCTAAATAGAGTAGATTTTACAATAGGTGGTGCAATTAGAATGCACCCTGCCTATGGGCATCCTGCTATAGAAGATTATGATGGATTTTGGTGGGATTTAGCTTATAATTATGGGTATCAAGATTATATAATACCTGAAACTGATTTGAATGAAAATGGAATAATAGATGACCCTTATTATGTTTGGATTGAAACAGATGAAGAAACATTAGATGGATATTGGATTCTATTTTATGAAGGAACTAATTATTATTGGGAAGATGCTGATTCTAATGCAGTTGCATATTCTGATGCAGAATTTTTTGAGTATCATTATCCACATGTTGTGAACATGTATAATGAAGATAATAAAGAAAAGGACTGGCAGGGTGAATTTGCCATAGTAGTAGGTATAGATGTTTTAGTTGGGAATGAAAATTATTATTCTCACTTCTGGTTAAATGCTTTTCCCAAAACTGTTGGATTAACAGACAAAGCATACAATGGGAAAGACATGCAATATGATTTGGGTGTGCTGGTTGGTGCAAATTTAAACAAACATATTGGGGTGTTCTTGGTGGGTAGTTACCTAAATTACTATGGTAGAGATGAATATGTAGTTCAAACAGGAATCAATTATAAGTTTTAATGAACATAGAAAAAGAAATTATTAATCTACAAAAGATGATGATTCATATAACTAATGAAATCAACAAACTCAAAAAAGATTCACATCCTAAAGTAGAGGGTCTGAATAGTAGATTAGTAGAGAAAGTAGAAGTAATAAATGCTTTCTTTGATAATATCTATGAAATTACAACAATCACAAATGAGGAGAATGACAATGGAATGGTTAACTGAACATTGGGAATATGTTTTAGTGGGTTTTTATGCACTTGAGAAAATAGTGAAATTATCCCCAACTAAATATGATGATATGTTATTTGATATGCTTTTAAAACCTATATTTAGCAGGTTTACAGGCAAATAGATGGCATTGAAACTCAATGATATAATTAAGTATCTAGGGAATATCTTTGAGAAGAAGAAGAAAAATGCAGTATCATTAAACAATGATGCTGCACTTTCTTCAGATTTACAAATACTTAAAATAGGTGAAGAAGAAACTCCTATTGAAGTATCTACTACAAGTGTAAAAATTGCTAATAATGATATAACTGATATTAATAGATATTTTTACCATACTCAAATTGTGGGTTATTATGCAGCAGCAACTTCTATTTACTTGCCTATGACAGGTTATATAGTTGAACAATCATCAGCAACTGGAAGAAATGAATACTTGTGTTGGGTAGCACCCTATGATGGTTTTTTAGAAAGAATTACATTTAGAAGTGAAGCTGCACAAGATGGTGATTTGCAAGTTGAATTAATAACTGCTACTGCTGGAACAGAAAATCCTGCAACTAATGTAGGCACACTTGTAACAACAATAGATATTGCTGATGATATTGCTGTTGTTCAAGATTGGACTAATGCTAAACTTACAGGTAGTTCAGCAAGAAATTTAGTAAAAGGACAGATATACAATATAAAACTAACAACACCATCTAATAGTTTAGATACAAATGTAACTGTAGTTTTTAAATATGATTTAACTACTTAATAATAAATATCTTTAATAAAAGATATATTATATTATATTATAAACAAAATAAAGGCAGAAATTTATGAGTTTTACAAAAAAATCACCTGCAAATACATACAAAGATATATTATATGTTGATAATAATAATACTGGTGTTGATAGCACAGCAAGAACTGTTAACTCAGCTAGTGGTGCTACATCTTCTTTAAATGTATCAGATAGAGCATTATGGGTAAGCAGCACTACAGATACTACAACAGCATTTGTAGTTAGAAATTCAGAAAACAGAACTAAATTCCAAGTTGATACAACCAATAATGCAATAAAGGCATTAGGACATAATTTAAATACTCAGTATGCTTATTTTGGACAAAATGTTACATCAACATCAGCACATGCAGCAGGGTATCACTATCCATTACAATTTGGTCATGGAACAGTAGCTATTATAGCAGATGCACCTAATGGATTTGGAAATGGAACTAATCCTGCTTTAACATTAACAATGTCAGATGCAGCAGATGCTAGAGCAAGTGAGTATGTTGCATATTTTTGGTATGTTAATGATAATATTACTATAGATTCAGTTAAAGCAATAGAGGGTGCTGATGCAGCAACAGGTGATACAAATAGATACCATTTAATGGGTTATACATTTTCATCAGGTAATACTACTCCTTTAAGTGATGGTACTGTATTAGCAAGTTCATCAGATGTAACTAATGCAGGGTGTGAACAACCTTATTTAACAAGTTTAAGTATATCAAGTGCAGATGTAGATGCAGGGCAAGTAGTTATGGCATTCTTTGAGAATGATTCAATTAATTCAGATTATAGTTGTCAAGTAATAGTAAAATACCATTTAAGATAATAGGAGAAATATGGCTAAAAAATTAAAAGTAGATTTAAATATACAGGCAGATGGTTCTTATAGTTGTAGTCAAACTAAAAGTTATACAGACCAATTTACAATCAATCAACAAATAACTAATTCAGATACTTTTACAAATTTAATAACATCAAGTAAAGACCCATCTGCTGCTTCAATATATTCAGCAAAAGCATTATTAATAAAAAATATAAGTAATATTGCAGCAGAAATACTAATAAAGGTAGCTGATTGGAAAAATAGTAGTAATATAGATGTTAAAAACCAAGTTGATGTAGGTGGTGGTGGTTCAACTACATTAAGATTTTGGAGTTTTTTATTACCTGCAAATGATTTTATATTTCTATCAAATACTCAGGTTGTTTCTTATAGTCCATCAGCAGCAGGAACTTTAGAATCTGCTGCACTTGCTTCAACAGGAACATTTGCAATAGAGCCTAAAGATATAAATAGTGGAAATGAATATACACCTGTATTAGACCCTGCTGATGGTTCTGCTGAACTTGTTAATGATGGAAGTATAGCTGCTACTGATACAACTATAACTGTTGATGAGGGTGCTTTATATATGGCAGGAGATAAGTTAAGACTAAGTGCAGAAATTGTAAAAGTTGTATCTGTGTCTGCTGAAGTGATAACAGTTGAAAGAGGTTTAGATGGTAGTGCAGCAGCAGCAGAAGCTGATGATAGTGCAATAAATTGGGCATTTCATAATGAACATTTAAGATATGATGTTGGTAAATGTATGACAACAACTACTGG
>TARA_R110002020_G_scaffold230156_2_pt1 | contig 20114 bp, 18 predicted proteins | sample TARA_R110002020 | Tara Oceans TARA_R110002020 (sample SAMEA4396489) | marine metagenome | biome: Westerlies Biome; feature: [MES] marine water layer (ENVO:01000295) within the mesopelagic zone...; material: water (ENVO:00002006), including particulate matter (ENVO:01000060) such...
AGAAAAGACAAAACCCGTTTGGGAGCTCTGAGATCTATCAAGTCGCTGATTCTTTTGGAAGAAACAAAAAGCGGTGCAAAAGCTGAAATCACTGAAGAGGACGAGTTGAAGTTATTGACCAAAGCTGCAAAACAGCGTAAGGATTCAGCAGATATCTACCAGCAACAAAACAGAGCTGATTTGTATGAGGTGGAAATGGCTGAGCTGGAAGTTCTGCAGGAATTTCTTCCAAAAGCACTCACGGACGAAGAAATCACTGCTGCTATTCAGGAGATTATCGCCCAAACCGGAGCTACAAGTCCAAAAGATATGGGTAAAGTGATGGGTGTTGCAAGCAAGCAATTGGCAGGAAAAGCTGATGGCAAAGTTATTTCTGAGAAAGTGAAAGCTATACTAAACAGCTAAGTTGAGCATCATAGATATCATCATAGTAGTCATTCTTGGTCTAGGAGCCTATGAAGGATACCGTAGAGGTTTTCTTCTTGGGGTTCTAGGCCTCTTTGGTTTTGTGATTGCCGTGATTTTGGGCATTTATTTTATGTCTCCAATGAATGACTGGCTGGCCGAAAATGTCACAGAATTCAATCTTGGTTTTCCAATTCTAGGTTTTATTGTCGTTTTTGTGCTCACGCTATTATTCATAAAAGTGGCTGGCTGGATACTGAAGCAAGTGATGGATATGGTTTTGTTAGGACCACTCGATGCTATAGTTGGATCTGTGTTTGGTGTGGTGAAAGCTGCATTTTTTGTCAGTTTGTTCTTCTGGCAGGCGGGTCTTTTCAAATTGGAATTACCTAAAAAGTGGACAAAGGATTCCGAAATGCTTTATTTCATTGAGCCTATAGCGCCGGGAATTGTCGCGGCAGTTGAGCCTTTTTTTCCAAGTATTGAAGAAAGCCTGAAGCATCTGGAGGAGGTAGTGGAGAAAATCAAGGATGCTACTACTGATTGATAATTTTGATTCCTTTAGCCACATGTTGGCTGATTTGCTGAGGCAGACCGGGGAGCAATTACTTGTACTTCGCAATGATGTCACACTTGAGGAAATCAAAAAGCTGAACTTTGACGGATTAATTTTATCTCCTGGCCCAGGGATTCCACAGAATGCTGGAAATCTAACTAAAATCTTTGCTGAATATTACGATAAAGTTCCAGTGCTGGGTGTTTGCTTAGGGCATCAGGCAATCGGTGAATTTTTTGGAGCAACCCTGAAAAAGAATGCTGTTCCCACTCATGGAAAAGTCCATCAAGTCAGAAAGACTAAACCTCATCCATTTACGACAAGCATACCTGAATCTTTTAAAGTAACCCGTTACCATTCCTTACAATTAGCCAATTTGCCAGAGGAACTCGAAGTGATTTTGGAAACTGAGTCTGGGGAAGTAATGGGTATTGCACACAAAAACTTACCGATTCTTGGCATTCAATATCACCCTGAAGCGCACCTGACAGAGTATGGGTTGGAGCTGGTGAAAAGCTGGGTTGAGCTACGAAAATTTGAAAGTTAAGAAAATACATCTAGCTAAACCCTTCAAGGGTTAATCTTTAGAAAATTGAACAGTCGCATTTGATTTAAGAACTTGCAATGGCGAACCCTTGAAGGGTTTTGGATATCCTTTGAGGAGCTTTGAAAAATCAATTATTCAACTCCTGCGAAATTCTTACCTTTGTAATTGATTTTGAAATCGAGCATGTCGCAAGCGGCACAAAGAGGAATGTTTATTCATCGTGCGAGATTCCTTCCGATAGCTATCGGGAGGACAATTGAAAAACAATTATTAAACAGATGAAAAAGAAGCCATTCACAGTTGTCTATGAAGACAACCACCTTTTGATAGTCAATAAGGCTGCCGGAATATTGGTGCAGGGAGATAAGACTGGGGATAAGACCTTGACGGATTACCTCAAAGAATACATTGCCAAGAAATACGACAAACCTGGAGCTGTTTTTCTTCACCCGATTCACAGGCTAGATCGCCCTGTAAGTGGATTGGTAGCTTTTGCCCGCACTTCCAAAGGCCTGGAGCGCATGATGGAGATTTTCCGCAAGCGAGAAATTCATAAAGTTTACTGGGCTCTTGTAAAAAGAAAGCCAAGGGAAGAAAGCGGGAAATTGACACATTACCTGGTCAAAGACGAGCAGAAAAATGTAGTGACAGCTCATGATCGAGAAGTCCCAGGTTCCCAAAAAGCTGAGTTGAATTACAAGACACTTGGTTTTATGAATGACCACTGGTTGATCGAAGTTCGACCTGTTTCAGGTCGCCCGCATCAAATCCGGGTACAGCTTGCATCTATGGGTTGCCCGATTCGTGGAGATATCAAGTATGGCTTTGCGAAGCCTAATCCAGATGCGAGTATCAACCTACATGCATTCAATCTGGTATTTGTTCATCCAATCAAAAAGGAGAAGCTTTACCTAAGAGCTGCTGTGCCAGAGGAGGAGTTCTGGGAGCAATTCTTGGAATTCGAAACCATCAAGACGAAAGACCAGCATTTAGATAATTCCTTTAGCGGATAACTACATAACCTTCGGGATTTCATTAATCTCGAAGGTTTTTTTATTTACCGCAGTGAACGCGGAGTTTTACGCAGAGAAGCGCTGAGTTTAGTAGTCTTTAGTTCTTCTTTTTCTATTCTCGCTATTTTTTTCTTCTGACTTTTCATTTTTCATACATGACTAAAATTCATTTAAAGAATTCTTTAACTTTTCGCTATGAAATACATACTCCTGTTTTTAATTGTATCCTTAGCCGCCGCTTGCTCCAGTAAGCAACAGCCAAAAACCATCTATATCGTCCGCCATGCTGAAAAGCAGTTAACCGGGAATGATCCTGAACTATTACTTGCTGGAGATGTACGAGCAAGAAAGCTTGCACAGATTCTAGCGGATCAAAAGATCACTCATATATTCAGTACCGACTATAATCGAACCCGATTGACAGCGGCCCCCACTGCAAGTGAGGCAGGAATTGAAATAGAAATTTACGATCCAAAGAATCATGATGCGTTAGTCGAACAACTTAGAAGCCTAGAAGGAAACATCTTGGTAGTTGGTCATAGTAATACAGTGGGAAAGGTTGCCAACTATTTTGTAGGAGACGGTGAGAAATTCCAGGATTTAGAGGATTCAGAGTACAATTTTATCTATGAGGTAACTTTAGAAAAAGATGGCAATTCCGTTGTGGTAAGGAAGACATATAAAGATTATTGATTTTGGTAAGTCAGTAGCTTGTAAAATTCATTCAATCCTCTCTTTTCCGATTTTTTCCCTACCTTAAAATCTATATTTTAAATTCTATGAATCGCCCAGAAAACCTCAGCCAGCTACAAGACACAACTAAAATTTGGGACATTGCCGTCATAGGCGGAGGCTCTTCGGGATTAGGAGTGGCTTTGGATGCCATCTCAAGAGGGCTATCGGTGGTTCTTTTTGAAAAGGCTGATTTTGCCAAAGGCACCTCAAGTCGAAGTACCAAACTCGTACATGGAGGAGTGAGGTATCTTGCTCAGGGCGATGTGGGGTTAGTGTTCGAAGCACTCAAAGAGCGTGGTAAGCTATTGCAAAATGCCCCTCACTTAGCCCATGACCAACCTTTTATTATCCCTATTTATACCTGGAAGGACCGCATGATGTATAGTGTCGGCCTGAAGGTTTACGATTGGATGTCTGGCAGATTGAGTCTTGGCAAGTCAGAGTTTATTTCTGTTAAAGAAACTCTCAAACGTCTTCCGGGACTGAAACCTGATGGTCTTTATGGCGGAGTAGTCTATCACGACGGGCAGTTTGATGACGCAAGACTAGCGCTGAATATTGCCCAGTCGGCAGATGAAGCTGGCACCTGCGTGTTGAATTATGTCAGTGTGAACAGTTTGGTGAAAAATGAAGCTGGAAAGATTACCGGATTGAATGTTTCAGATAAACTAACCAGAGAAAAATATTTGGTCAATGCAAAAATGGTGGTGAATGCTACCGGAGTTTTTGCGGATAAAATTTTACAGATGGATAATCCTGAGGCTGCAAGAATGATTCAGCCAAGTCAAGGAATTCATTTGGTTTTAGATCTTGATTTTCTAGGTGGAAAAGACGCCCTGATGATTCCTGAAACGAAAGATGGAAGAGTGCTTTTTGCTGTTCCATGGCATGGAAAGCTCGTGGTAGGAACTACCGACACGCTTCGTGAAAAGCCAAAATTAGAACCAGAGGCACTTCAGAAAGAAATAGATTTTGTACTGGAAACTGCTGCAGGATATTTAGCTAAAAAGCCTACTAGAGCAGATGTAAAGTCGGTTTTCGCAGGCCTTAGACCACTAGCTAGACCAAAAGAAGGAAGTACGAAAACCAAAGAGATTTCACGCTCTCATAAAGTGATTTTATCAGAAAGCGGATTAGTTACTTTGACTGGAGGTAAATGGACTACATTCCGGAAAATGGGTGAAGATACAGTGGAGTATTTCACAAAAGTCACTGGTGAAAAACTGAGAGACAGTAAGTCTCTGGATATGAAAATCCATGGGGCGACCAACCGCGTTCCTGAAGGCCACTGGGGAATTTATGGGTTTGATGCCAAGCCTATCCAAGACCTCATAAAGGAAAACAAAACTTGGGAAGAAAAGCTGCATCCTGATTTCCCCAATATAGAGGCAGAAGTGATCTGGGCTGTGCGTGAAGAGATGGCGGTGAAGGTGGAGGATGTATTGGCCAGGAGAATACGGATGCTATTCCTAGATGCACAGGCTTCCATAGATTCTGCTCCTACAGTAGCTAGGTTGATGGCTGCTGAATTGGAGAAAGACGAAGCATGGATAGAATCAGAATTGGCTGACTTTAATAGGACAGCTTCGAAATATTTGATTAAAAAATAACCCACAAATAACCCAAAATGAGCCAAAATAATACCTATATAATGGCTCTAGACCAAGGTACTACAAGTTCTAGAGCCATTCTTTTTGATAAAAAAGGCAAGATTATCTCAGTCGCCCAAAAGGATTTTAAGCAACATTTCCCAAAAGCAGGCTGGGTAGAACATGATCCGGATGAAATCTGGACTTCCCAGTCATCTGTGATGATAGAATCCCTGGTCAATAAAAAAATCAAAGCAAATCAGGTGGCTGCCATTGGTATCACCAATCAGCGGGAAACGACTATAGTTTGGGATAGAAAAACAGGCAAAGCGATTTATAACGCCATCGTCTGGCAAGATCGACGAACTGCCAATTACTGTAACGAGCTGAAGGATAAGGGACATTCTGAAATGGTAGTTTCCAAGACAGGGCTGATCATTGACGCGTATTTTTCTGCCACCAAAATCAAATGGATTCTAGATAATGTAGATGGAGCAAGAGAAAGAGCCGATGCTGGTGAACTTGCATTTGGAACGGTAGATTCCTGGCTGATTTGGAACCTCACTTCCGGCAAAACGCATATCACAGATATCACAAATGCCAGCCGTACCATGCTTTTCAATATCCATTCGCAGGAATGGGATCAGGAGTTGATGGATTTGTTTGAAATTCCAGCATCGCTCTTACCTGAAGTAAAATCATGTAGTGAAGTCTATTGCGAAACTGCTGGAGATGTCTTAAGTGTAAAAATCCCAATCGCTGGAATTGCCGGGGATCAGCAGGCTGCCCTTTTCGGGCAACTTTGCACCGAGCCGGGAATGGCAAAAACCACCTATGGTACGGGATGCTTTTTGGTCATGAATACGGGCTCTGAAGCGGTCAGATCAAAGAATCAATTGCTTACTACTGTTGCATGGAAAATCGGAGATGAGATCAATTATGCCTTGGAAGGTTCAGTATTTATTGGCGGAGCAGCTATTCAGTGGCTTAGAGATGGAATAGGACTTTTGGGTCATGCGAGAGAAAGTGAGCGTTTGGCAGAAAGTATAGATGGAAATGATGGGGTTTACTTCGTTCCTGCACTTTCAGGTTTGGGGGCACCGCATTGGGATCAAAATGCCAGAGGAGCTTTTTTTGGAATCACAAGAGGTACAGAGAAAGCGCATATGGCTAGGGCGGCTTTGGAAGCAATTGCTTACCAAGTTTATGATGTGCTAAAAGCTATGGAAAAGGATGCCGGCAAGCCAACCAAAGAACTTCGTGTAGACGGTGGGGCTACAGCCAATAATTTTCTGATGCAGTTTCAGGCAAACTTGCTGGATTGCGAAATCAAACGACCAGAGATTATCGAGACCACAGCTATTGGAGCAGCATTTTTGGCGGGCTTAGCAATTGGGTTTTGGGAGGATCGAGATGAAATCCAAGAGCTATGGAATGCTGATAAAAGCTTTACTCCAAGTATGGAAAAAACAGATCGAGATAAATTGATACATTTTTGGCACAAAGCGGTGGAGCGCTCAAAAAACTGGGTTGAATAATGAATGTATATCTAGCAGAATTAATAGGAACAGGTCTGTTACTATTATTGGGTTCAGGAGTTGTTGCGAACATGCTTTTACCAAAAACCAAAGGTCATGGAGGAGGAATCATGGAGATCAGTACGGCTTGGGCTTTGGCAGTTTATGTTGGGGTAGTGGTAGCAGGGCCATACAGTGGCGCGCACTTGAATCCAGCGGTAACTATCGGCCTCGCTTTGACAGGGCAATTTGAATGGGCGATGGCGCCGGGATATATTATTGCTCAGGTTTTGGGGGCAATGATTGGAGTTGGAATAGCTTGGCTGTTCTATAAGGATCATTACGATGCTTCGGATGATGCAGGATTGAAGGCTGCGCCATTTGGCACTTCTCCTGCGATAAGAAACCTGCCTTTAAATTTCTTTTCGGAGGTCATTGGGACTTTTGTCCTGATTTTAGTGATCCTCTATAACGATGGAGTGGAAATAGGAGACAGCAATAAAACTCCGATCGGTATGGGTTCTCTGGGAGCAATTCCCGTTGCATTTTTGGTTTGGGTAATTGGCTTGGCTTTAGGAGGAACTACTGGTTATGCCATCAACCCTGCCCGTGATTTTGGTCCAAGACTCATGCACTCCATTTTGCCGATAAAAGACAAAGGAAGTTCTGATTGGGGTTATTCCTGGGTCCCTGTTTTAGGACCAATTGTAGGTGCGGCTTTGGCTGCAGGACTATATTTGGTGGCGGGGGCTTAAGTTTATGCTAAATCCTGCCATGGAAACCCATTTAAAAGCAAAAATGTATATTTGGTGATCGTAATCACCAAATATACATATATTTGGTGATTACGATCACTGAATATGCATATTCCACGTATTTTATTCGAGGTATTAAACGCGAAAATTGACTTCAAAAAAGCCATTTTATTGCTTGGACCAAGGCAAGTTGGGAAGACTACGCTGGTGAAAAAATTAGCAGGATCACTCTCCACAAACTTCCTGTATTTAAATGGGGATGAAGCTGGAGTCCAAAGCTCGCTTGCAGAGCCTAGTATTTCGTTTCTCCGATCCTATTTAGGACAAAGTAAAGTAGTGGTAATAGATGAAGCACAACGCATTCCCTCTATAGGACTGACTCTTAAACTTATCGTGGATAACTTCAATGATATTCAACTCCTCGTAACAGGATCTTCTGCATTGGAGCTTTCCAGTACAATTAATGAGCCTCTGACAGGCAGGAAATGGGAGTATAAAATGTATCCATTAAGTTGGAAGGAAATAAGTCATTCTTTAGGAATGCCGGAGGCACTAGGCAGTTTGGAAACCAATTTAGTTTTCGGAACTTATCCGGAAGTTGTTACTCAAAAAGGCAATGAAATCCCAGTTTTAACTAATCTTGCAACGAGTTATCTATATAAAGATTTACTGAATTTTCAGGGGATCAGAAAGCCCGAACTTTTGAACAAAATATTACAAGCATTGGCTTGGCAGGTAGGCTCAGAAGTTAGTTTTAATGAATTGAGCAGAACAGTTCAAGCAGATAAGGTTACTGTTTCCAACTATATAGATCTTCTGGAGAAAGCATTTATTATAACAAGGCTTAATCCATTTTCAAGAAACCTTAGATCTGAAATTAGCTCGAGTAGAAAAATATACTTTATTGATAATGGTATTAGAAATGCCATCACAGGTAATTATGCTCCAGTTTCAGGTAGAAATGATATTGGAGCACTGTGGGAAAATTACTTGATTTCCGAGAGACAAAAGCTTCTGGCATATCATGGATTTTATGGACAAAGCTATTTCTGGAGGACAAGTAGAGGCCAAGAAATAGACTATATCGAAGAAATTGATGGTAAACTTTATCCCTTTGAGTTCAAATGGAATCCAAAAGCAAAGGTGAAGTTCCCAGCAACATTTCAGGAAACCTATTCAGCTGAAAAACCGAGAATAATCCATCGAGAGAATTATTGGGAATGGTTAAATTCCTACCCATACAGAAAAGCCTGAAATCTTCGAAGATCTCAGGCTTTTATCATTTACTAGTGATTGGGAATTATTTCAATATTTCCCGGGCAATTACCATCTTTTGTATTTCAGAAGTTCCTTCGCCAATCGTACAAAGCTTGGAGTCACGGTAGAATTTCTCCACTGGATAGTCTTTGGTAAAACCATATCCACCAAAGATTTGGACCGCATCATTGGAAACGGACACAGCCACTTCAGAGGAATAATACTTGGCTTGTGCTCCAGCAAGCGTCACTTTTTCTCCTCGGTTTTTGAGATCAGCGGCTTTAAAGATTAACAGGCTGGAAGCCTCAACCTGAGTTGCCATATCAGCAAGCTTAAAGGAAATGCCTTGAAATGAGCTGATAGGTTTATTGAACTGCTGGCGTTCTTTAGAGTATTGAATTGATGCTTCCAGTGCTCCTTCGGCAATACCTTGGCCTAATGCTGCTATGGAAATTCTCCCACCATCCAGAATCTTCATGGATTGAATAAAGCCATCACCAACTTTGCCCAAAACCTGACTTTCGTGCACAATGCAATCATCGAAAAGCATCTCAGCAGTTTCCGAAGCACGCATACCCAGCTTATCTTCTTTTCTTCCGCCTTTGAATCCTGGAGTGCCTCGCTCTACGATAAAGGCGGTCATTCCATGTGAATCACCGATTTCCCCGGTTCGTGCGATCACAACTGCCACATCACCTGACACGCCGTGAGTGATAAAGTTTTTTGCTCCGTTGATGATCCAAGAATCACCTTCTTTCTTTGCTACGGTTCGCATATTTCCTGCGTCTGAGCCCGTATTGGGTTCGGTCAGGCCCCATGCTCCAAGCCATTCGCATGTCGCAAGTTTGGGCAAGTATTTTTTCTTTTGCTCTTCATTTCCAAACATCATGATATGTCCTGAGCAAAGGGAGTTATGTGCTGCCATAGAGAGACCGACCGAGGGGTCTAGCTTCGAAAGCTCCACGATAGCGGTGACATATTCTAAGTATCCAAAACCAGAGCCTCCATATTCAGTAGGAATCAAAACTCCCATGAGTCCGAGTTCGCCTAGTTTTTTAAAAAGATCTATGGGGAAATGCGACCTATCATCCCAATCCTTTCGGAAGGGAGTGATCTCTTTGGCTCCAAAATCACGAATCATCTCTGCGATCATTCGTTGATTTTCATTATGTGTGAAATTTAGCATTACTATGATATTTGGGTTTATTTTCTACTATAAGAACCCTAAGATTCAGAAATAGTTTGGTATCAGCAAATCATGGGAATCCATAGTATATTCTTTTTTTAACTCATTCTCAATCAATAAAATATGGATTTGAGGAATTGATCTTGGTATTCTAGCTTCATTTAAATTATTACCCACTTTTAATAGAATCTTGCTAGAGAAATCTTTTTTGACTTATTTCCCACCAAACCAATTGTTTATGAATTCATTTTACCGGTTCCTTGGAGTTTTTTCTATTCTTCTATATACGCAGGTTCTCTCTGCGCAGACAACATCGGAGTTGTTAGACAGCCTCAAAACTGAGCTTTCTGAAGCCAAAACAGCCAATGATCGTTCTTTAATACTTTCAGAACTGACCTGGTATTATGTGCCAGTTTCTCAGGACACAGCGATTATGTTTGGTGAGGAAAATATAGAAGTTGCAAAATCACTCGACAATCCTGATATGCTAGCTCAGGCTTACAGCGACCTTGGATACGCCAATATGGAAAAGGGGGAGTTGATCAAAGCAAGGAAGAATTATCAGCAAGCTTTGGAATTGCGCTATGAGACAGGTGATTCTACCAAGATTTACGGAACGATTACAAATCTTGGGTCAGTGTATCAGCGAGATTTTCAGTCGGATTCCGCCATGGTGAATTACCTTAAAGCTCTAAGTTTTTTTGAGCGTACTGGGAATGATCGCAATGCCGACTTTGTACGAAATAACATCGGTGTGATTTACTTGGAAATGAGGAATTATCCAAAGGCTTTAGAGATTCTTCAGGAGGTCGCAGAATATAGAAAGGCTCAGAATGATGACTACTTATATGCTTCTACACTTACCAACATTGCCAGTATTTATAAAAACCTAAAGGACTATCAGAACTCAGAAAAAACTTATTTAGAAGCATTGCAGATTTTCATAGAAGAGGGTGATGACTACTACACCGCGACTACTTATAATAATCTTGCAACCCTCTACAATGCCCAAAAGAATAGTAAACTTTCCATTTCCTATGCAGAAAAGGGTCTGGAACTCGCAGCTCAGGTAGGTGCAGATTATGACTATGCTTTATTGGAATCAAATCTTGCGCAGTCTTACCACGACCTCAAAGATTACACTCAATCCCGGGAGTATTACCTGCGTGCATTGTCACACTTCAAAGCCCAAAATGCGGAAGATGATATAGCTACCATGTATCTTTTGATGTCCCCGGTATATGCAGCATTGGGTATGCCGGATAGCTCAGCATATTATACGGAATCCTATTCTGAGCTGAACAAGAAATTGACCGAACAGGAGATCCAGCAACTCACATCTGATCTGGAAGCACGCTACCAATCTGAGCAAAAAGATGCAGCCATCTCCCAGCAACAGCTCGAGCTCAGAAATAAGAATATTCAGCTTTATGGTTCTTTGTTACTAGCGCTAGTTCTAGGAGTAGTTGGGTATTTGCTTTATAGCCAGCAAAAGCTGAAAAACCGTCAACTTAAGCAAGAAGGAAAATTGAAAGTGGCGTTGGGCCAAATCGAAACTCAGAATAAACTTCAGGAACAACGTGTGCTTATTTCCCGAGATCTTCATGATAATATTGGAGCTCAGCTCACCTTCATCATTTCTGCGATCGAAAACCTCAAGTATTTTGACCCGATCAAAGACACGCTTACTCACAGATATGACTCCATTGCGGATTTTACCAAGCAAACCATTACCGAGCTACGGGACACGATCTGGGCGATGAACTCAGGGCAAATTACCCTGGGTCAGCTTTCAGCTAGAATTTCAGATTACCTTGATCGAGCAGGAATCTCTACCCGTGGAATCACCTTCGACTTTGATGTGGACAATAGTCTGGATCCAGACTATAGTATTGTTTCTTCCAAAGGAATTCAGATTTATAGAATAGTGCAGGAAGCAATTCAGAATTCCCTTAAATACGCTTACCCAAGCCAAATCATGGTGAGTGTCGCAGAAATTGATAATCAATTCCAACTGGAGGTAAAGGATGACGGGACGGGGTTTGAGGAATCAAAGATTAAGCAGGGTAATGGGTTATATAACATGCGAAAGCGAGCTGAGGAGCTTGGTGGAAAGCTGGACATACAGTCAGAAAATGGTAAGGGAACAGCAGTTACACTAATAATCCCGAAGAAATAACTCGATCGGAGGATAAGCTCTTCTGATGATGCGGTGCAAATAGTCCATTTGCCGTATTACCTCAGCCTAGAAGATTGTCTAGATTTGAAAAGCTCCAACTTTTCATCATTTAATGGTTCTATCCATTTTTGAAAATCACTTACTCGGCATTTTAGTGCTTTTGGTTTTGGGTAGCATCATACTACTCCATTACTTATTGTTTCGGGAATATATCCGACAAGATAGGATTCAAGTAAAGCGGATGCGTGAGATGGAAGGATTGGTGCAAACGGAGATAAAACGCTCACAAGGACTTAGCAACCAAGTAGGAGAGCTCTCCCAAATCAAAGAAAAAACACAGGAACAGTTAGATTTAATAAAGCTTCAGGTCGAGGCAGTGAAGAAGGATTCTGAAAATTGATAGGATGCAAACCAAGCTAAAATTTACTTGTTAATAGTGCGTTTGCCGTATTCCCTATTAGTGCATATTGATTGATTTTTGGTTATTCAAAATCAACGAAAAGCAAATGAAAAACTCTAGACTATTTTTATTCCTTTTTCTCTCACTTTCCATCCTAGCTACTTCCTGCTCAAAAGACGACAATGATCCGGAACTAGGAGATTGTAGTACAGTTTGTACTGGAACTATTGCAAGTGGAGAAACTGCAGGAACAGTGGCTCCTTCTATTGTGGGAAAATATACATTGACCATGCAATATGCGACAGCAAACAGCCCTTTTCCTGATGGTACAGTTGGTGAATTTGAAGTATATTCTGATAATAAACTTTACGCTAAGATCGGTGACAAATGTGTGACAATAAGTAACCCAATTCAAAGTGGTACTGCTGAAGTTGTATTCAAAGACAACTGCGTATTCAATCTTAAATTTGGTGTTTCAGAGAAAAATGGAGGTGGCTTAAATGAAATTAATATTGGAAGCAGCACTGAGTTTTTAGGGCAATTTCATCTATAATTATTTACGGAAAACAGATCTGTTAACAAAAAAAGGCAGGAGCTATGAGTTAGCTCCTGCCTTTTTACTGTTTGTGATTTTGTCTTACCAGAAGATCGGCCCTTTCCCTAAGTACTTTTCAGCAATCGGAAGGTAGTACTCCTTCACATCTTCCAGATCATAGATTTTTGGTGACTTGGTGTATAAGTCATACTGATTGAAATCCAAAATCCATTCCTTGTACTTTGCATCTTGCGGAGCTTCAAATTGGGAGTAACTTCCGCCATTGTGCCAAGGGTAAAAAGAGTGATAGCGAACCATCACCATACCAGCTTCAGGGATCGTGTTCTCAGGATGATTTTTCAAAACTTGGTAGAAGTACTCATCATGTCCCCAAGCTAATTGGAGATTGTCCAAGCCACAACCGCTTTCATAAACCCCCATTTCAGTATTGTAGCGAGGATCTTTCATGTCAGGATTCAGTTCATTGAACTCAGAGTAAACGCAGGTATCAGGCAATTTTGATCCAACTACAAATACGTCACCAACCAATCCCCATTGCTCGTCCTGGCTTGTTCCGTCCTCATCAGATCCGAATAGATACATCACTTTGCCAAGATCATGAATCAAACCGACCAACTGCATCCAATCAGGACGATTGTCAGCACGTAAGGCTTCTGCAGATTGAATCAAATGCTGCACATTAGGAAGGTCAAGGTCTGGATCGCTGACGTCAATGAGTGCATTGAGCTTTTCCATCGCATCCCAAAGGTTCATCGGCTTGTCAAACGTTAGATATTTTGACTTCATCCGCTGCACATAATCGTAAGTCTGATACATGCGCATTTTTCTGTAATGCTCTTTCACGGCAGCTTTGATGTCTACCTTGTTATAATTTCTGAATTCCTTTTCTGTAGTTTCCATAGCCTTAAGCGATTGTACCTAAAATTACATAAATAATTACTGTGATCGCAATCAAAATCCAGCCCAGCGTTTTGGCATGTCTCCAAGGAACGATGCTGAGTTTGCCTGAATCGACCATTACAAATGGGATTTTTACTGGAAATTGTGCAGATACCAAATGCATCACTATCAGATTGAGTATAAACTCTATTCCCCAAATATGAACGAAATGGATGTTGACTTTGAGTATCAAATCCATAAGAATGTAGAAAACTAGTCCAAAAACTAATCCTGCTTTGGCTCCAGCAGCAGATACTTTTGGGAAAAAGAATCCTGCTATAATCACTGTAGCCATCGGGATAAAGAAAATGCCATTTAGCTGCTGCAAAAGCTGATAAAGCCCTGCCGGTGCATTGGCCACAAAAGGTGCAACAAGAATAGAAACAATCGCCAAAATCGCTGAAACCCACTTTCCGATTCGGACTAGCTGTCCTTCCTTAGCTGATTTCTTGATATAAACTTTGAAAATATCCAGACTGAAAATAGTCGCTGCGCTATTCAAAGCGCTATTGAAGGTACTCAAAATTGCCCCCATGATCACAGCAACAAAGAATCCTGTCATCCACGGCGGAAGCACTCGCTTGACCAATTCTGGATAGACACTGTCCTGAGAATCAAAAAGCGTATCACCGAAATAATAGAAGCCTATAATCCCAGGAAGGACAATCACCAGCGGGATCAGGATTTTCAAAATCCCTGTAAACAATAATCCCTTTTGCGCTTCTTTCAGACTCACCGCTCCTAGTGCTCGCTGCACAATGGATTGATGCATGGTCCAGAAATACAATTGATTGATGATCAAGCCTGTGAAAAGCACGCTGAAAGGCAAAATGGAATCTCTGGATCCCGGACCGATAGAAGGTTCTTTGCTGATCACGTTGAATTTCTCGGGAGCATTATTAAAGACCTTTACCAAGCCATCAAGCACATTTCCATCTCCTATATCCCAAAACGCAAAAATAGGAACGAGCAAACCAGCGATCAGCAAGCCAAAGCCATTAATGGTGTCTGTGTAAGCAACCATTTTCAAACCACCAAAAATCGCATAAACTGCTCCGATTACTCCCACCACGACTACTGTAAGCCAAATTCCTTCTTTTTGTGTGATCCCAAGTGTTTCCGAAATCCCAAAAATTGATTCAATATTTATCGCTCCTGTATAGAGTACAATTGGAAGTAAGGTGACTACAAATGATGTGATAAGTAAAAGCGAAATCAGCGCCTGCGTCATTTTATCATACCTTTTCTCCAAAAACTCAGGAATGGTAGTCAATCCCATCCTCAGGTATTTTGGGATAAAGTAAAGTGCGCCGATCACCAAAGCGATGGCTGAAGTGACTTCCCAAGCGATAATGATCGCTCCGTTTTTATAAGCTGATCCATTCATTCCCACGAGATGCTCTGTGGAAATATTGGTCAGCAACATGGAACCGGCTATGACAACGCCAGTCAGACTCCGACCACCTAGAAAATACCCGTCTTGGGTTGCGAGATTTTGCTTGCGCAGCATCCACGTGGAGTAGATAGCTACGAAGCCTGTGAAGGCTAGAAAACTAAAAAGAGTAAGCAATTATTTTGGGTTGTGTGGGTTTATTGAAATTGTATTCTGGAAAAATAGGAAAATAGAATTGTTGTGGCAATAAAAGAGTAGTCTTCTGATAGTATTCTTCTTTGAGTGAATATGTTGGCAGAATACAGACTCCTAAAATTTCCTTACTTTTCAATCCAAATTCCAATTACAGAGTATCCATCGCGACTGGTAAACCAATCTTTATCTATGAAAATCCTTTCTATACTACTACTAAGTTTTTTGATCTCCACTTTCACTTTTGCCCAAGACATCACCGGACAATGGAATGGAGCACTGAAAGTTCAGGGAACCCAACTTCGCTTAGTTTTTAATGTGAAGAAAACTGATACTGGATTTAGTTCGACCATGGATAGTCCTGATCAAGGCGCATTTGGGATTCCAGTGACTTCGACCAGTTTTGAAGATGGTACATTGAAAATCTCGATTACCAACGCCAATATAAAGTACGAGGGAACACTAGGTGATGACAATGTTATCATCGGAGTTTTTACTCAGGCGGGCCAGTCTTTTCCTATGAATCTGTCCAGAGAGGAAATAGAAAAAGTAGTCTCGAAAAGACCACAGGAGCCTCAAAAACCTTTTCCTTACCGCTCTGAAAATGTGATTTTTGATAATAAACAGGCGGAAATATTACTGGCTGGTACACTTACGCTGCCCGAGCAAGACGGGATATACCCAGCGGTGGTGCTGATCTCAGGGTCCGGTCCGCAAAATCGTGATGAAGAATTAATGGGGCATAAGCCTTTTTTGGTTTTGTCGGACTATCTGACTAGAAATGGGATTGCTGTTTTGCGCTTTGATGATCGAGGCACGGCAGCTTCCACAGGTGATTTCAGTGCAGCTACTTCTGTTGACTTTGCCACGGATGTAGCTTCGGCTGTGCAGTATTTGCAGTCAAGACCTGACATTTACAAAAGTAAAATAGGCCTAGTCGGGCATAGTGAGGGTGGGATCATCGCGCCTATGGTGGCGGGAGATTCTGATGACATTGACTTTATCGTGTTGCTTGCGGGGACTGGCATCAGAGGTGATAAACTACTTCTTGCGCAACAAACACTGATCGGGGAAGCTGCCGGGATGAGCCCCAATCAGCTTGAAGAAAATGAGATGATCAGCAGGAAAGCTTTTGAAATCATGGTCAAAGATCAAAGCGATGAGGAACTTGAAAATGGTATCAAAGCCTACATGACTCAGGTGTTTCGCAATATCCCGGTAGAAAATGTGCCCGGAGGTATGACCGAGGAGGAGTTTGTTGCAGCTCAAGTGACCCAACTTACCAGTCCCTGGATGCTGTATTTTATCAAATATGATCCTGCTCCAGCCCTGGAAAAAGTAAGCTGTCCGGTACTGGCGATCAATGGAGAAAAAGACCTCCAAGTCCCACCAAAGGAGAACTTGGAAGCAATCAAAGCTGCCTTAGCAAAAGGAGGAAATACGAACGTGACTACGGTGGAACTGGCCGGGCTGAATCACCTATTTCAAGAGGCAAACACTGGGGCACCTAGCGAGTATGCCGAGATAGAGCAGACCTTCTCCCCAAAAGCTCTCGAGGTGATTACCAATTGGATCAAGGAGCAGGTGAATTAAAATTAAGCTGTTGTTTTGATTACTTAAATCCATCTAACTTTTTAGTAAGCTAAACTTGCTTTTAGACGATCATTAATCGCCAAAGCAATCGTCTTTTTGACCAATTCACTAGCGTTGACAAATGTGGATTTAGACTTCAATTCTGGAAAGGGGAATTTCAAAAGCAACTTACCAAAACATTCATCAGAAAAACTGTGGGAAACGAAATCAACTCCTTTAAAATCAAAAATCACAAAATCATTTGATTCAAGAAGTTGTTCTATCTGCACACGTATTTCTTGCCCTAGAACTCTTGTTCCAAGGTTGCTAGCAAAACTATTAAATAAGATAGTGTGTGTCATTTTCGGTTCTAAAAGATTTTCAAATTTACCAAAGGTTCTCAAGATTGCCAAACTGGGATTCTTTAAACTCTTGAAACATATCGAGTTGACCCGAATCTTCCCCAAATATTTCTTTATAATTAACGGAAATATTCGTGTTAATTCTAAGGTAATTTATAGTGCCTTTCCATTGAGGAGTTTCATATAACGTTCCGTTACGAAGACATGAAGCTCCTGAATAGATTATAAAGTCTCCTTTATTTTTACTCATCATTTCTGAAGTAGCCCAAAGGCCAAAACCTAATCCTAGGCTATTGGTAACTCCCCTTTCTATACATCTAGTAACGGCTTCTGGTTCGGAAAGGTCTATAAATCTGGATTTTGGATGTCCTGTCAAAGCAGCATGGATTCCTTGCCCAGTGTCTGCAATGATAATCCTAATTTCTTGCGATCTGGGGAAGAATTGAGCAACTACAAACCCTGTACCAGCCCCATATCTGAATTCGGGACTAGAGTGGTTAAGTGTGTTGTCAAGAACTTCATACAAACAAAAATTCAGAACTGTTAGCATATCTTCATTCACACCGTTCACAATTAGGATTCGCATTATTTCTGCAAATACGATATTGATATTTGTCTCGTTGAACTTTGATATCTCGATAAATCTACCTTGCCTATCTCTTCTTATAAAACCCTCTTCAAGTTCAATCCCAAGAATTTCAAAAAAATTTATCCTACAGGCATAATTAGCTCTATTTGAATTTCGATTAAAATTAACCATAGAACAAATTACTTTTATATCGTTTCTTTTTAGGTATTCAATCCGAGCTACAAGAAGTAATAGTAAATCAGGGTAGATAAAGCCAGTACCATTAAGGTCAACTTGTAATTCTAATTCATCTCCAGACTCTAAGTGGTTTAGTTTTGTTAATGCTTCAAGTAAATCACGCTGTGATGAGATGTGATTAAAATCAATTAATACAGCAATTTGATGAGACATTTTAGAATTGAATACTGGTGGAGGAAGTTAAGTTGGTCAGCTCAATAATCGTTAATTCTAATTTCAAAAGTTAGGTATTTAATCGCTGATTTAGTTCGAAATCACCCTATCTAGTTATTTATCCTGTTTATAATTCCAATACCTTGTCTCAGTGTACGAATCAAACACACCTTCAATTCCATAGCCATGTTAAATTGCTCTGTCTATTCATTGGAAAATTATTTCAAAACCCAAAGCCTAGCTGTCTGATTGCTATTTCTTCTCCGGTGAAAGGAATAGTGGCAATCGTATAAAATTTCCGGATTCGCTTGGTGTCTATTTTGCGTCTTAAAAGTGTTAATTTATTCACTTCAAAAGACGCTTCAATCTCATGATTCTGCCAATCAGCCCAGGCTAGACTATGTTGTTCTGGAGTCATTCCTCTAGCAATTGAAATATGAGGAGTTTTATGGAATTGTGGTTTGTAGAGTAATGGGTTGGTAAACTGACTAAGCTCAATTATAATTTGCACGAGGTGATACTTATTGAAAATATCGACAAACACAGTGTTAGGAAATTGGCCGATTCCGTTTAGTTCTGCTGTAAATGGCTCCACCGTTTTTCCAAAGCGTTTGAGGTTTTCGATAAGTCGCATTTCCCGATAATTTGATTGCAGGCAGTTCATGATACTAATATGTGGTTTGAAAATGTCTGCCATTGTGCAGCCATATCTTTTCGTAAAATACTGTTTGTACGGCATGATCAACCCACAGATTTCCTGACTTGGTGAAATGATTAGGAAGTATTCATAGATATTGGGCTTCATAACTTTAAGATGTTCGTTTTATACAGATAGAGTAGAAAGCGCTGAGATTGGCGGTACCTCCTTCTTATCCTTCAGCCCCACTTTCCACATGTCATATACATCCACGGCGAAGGTGCCAAAGTCCTCTACTACTTTTCCACGCATTTTGTAAAAGCCTTTGCCTTGAAAAGGAAAGCGCTTCAGCGAAGGTGGGAAATGCACCGTATCCAGCCAGTCGCCCTTGGGATCCAGAAAAGTCCCGAAAGCCATGTGCTCCCGGTGTATGGTGCGTACGTCTTTCGTGACTACGAGTCGACCGAGAACTTCCACATTTTTCCCTAATAACTGAGGAAGTTGGGCAGCCAGCACAGTTCCTTTGCCATCGTGAGCACAAAGACGAAACATATCCGTCAATGCAAAACCCAGCACATTGATCTCGTCTAGCGCGTCTTCCAGCGGGTAATCAGGGAAGTCAGGTAGAGTAAAGTCCATGGGAGGTTCCTTGAAAAGCGCCGGAGAATCAGGAATAGATGTGAGATGCTTCTGCGCGAAATTGGCTTTCCAAAGCAATTTCTTTTTTCCCAAACCTGTAAAACCAAATGCTCCCACACTGATCAGAATGTTCAGTTGCTCCGGCCCGGCATGCGTGCGCTCGATAAAATCCTCTAAACCCAGATAAACTCCATTGGTCTGCCTTTCTTCCAAGATGAAGTTGCAAAGCTTTTTCTCCAGCTGTTGTATATGGATCAATCCCACAAATACCTCCTCGCCACGGATATTGGTAAGATACTCACTTCGGTTGACGCAGGGCGGGTTGACCTTTGCTCCGGTACGCTTGAGTTCATGGAAATAGAATTCGGTCGCATAGAATCCTCCGAAATTATTGATCACTGCCACCATAAATTCCATGGGAAAATAGGTCTTTAGGTAAAGACTCTGATAGCTTTCCACGGCGAAAGATGCCGAGTGCGCCTTGGAAAAGGAATAGCCGCCAAAGGATTCCATCTGCCTCCAAACTTCCGCTGCGACGGTGTAATCATGCCCAAGTTTCTTGCAGTTGGCAAAATATTTTTCACGGATCTCATTGAAGCGATTGTGCGATCTGTACTTGCCCGACATAGCCCGACGCAGAATATCCGCTTCGCCCATATCTAGTCCTGCGAAGTGATGGGCAACCTTGATTACATCTTCCTGATAC
>TARA_R110002020_G_scaffold10668_10_pt1 | contig 20109 bp, 22 predicted proteins | sample TARA_R110002020 | Tara Oceans TARA_R110002020 (sample SAMEA4396489) | marine metagenome | biome: Westerlies Biome; feature: [MES] marine water layer (ENVO:01000295) within the mesopelagic zone...; material: water (ENVO:00002006), including particulate matter (ENVO:01000060) such...
CAGTCCGAGCAACAACAACAGGAACAGAATGGTCAAAATAACAATGGCCAGAACCAACAGCAACAGGGACAAACCCAAAACGGTCAACAAGGTCAACAAGGTCAACAGTCCGACACTCAACAAGGCCAACAAGTAGATGGTCAGTCAGAAAACGATAACGACGGTGATGGAATCCCTAACGATCTTGATAATGATAATGACAATGATGGCATTCCTAATGACATGGATGATTCACCATTCGATCACGACAACGACGGCATCGCAGATGTTGAAGATGATGACGATGATGGTGATGGAATCAATGACGATGAAGAAGTTCGTGATGGCAACGACCTCACTAACATTTACGACCATGACAACGATGGCATTTCCGACAAAGTCGATCTCGACATCGACAATGATGGGATCGACAATTACAAGGATTTTTACGACAACGGATCTTCGGCTATGCGTGATCACGACAATGATGGTATGGACGATGGTGTAGATACTGATGACGACAACGACAACATTCTTGACGTTGACGAAATTGGTGGTGCATGGAGTTCTTACCGCTACGATCACGATAACGATAACATCTGGGACGCTACCGATCTTGATGATGACAACGACGGACTTTCCGACTGGTTTGAGCAAAACGATGGTAACGATGCTACTGGACAATTCGATCATGACAACGATGGTATTGAGGATTACCTTGATAACGACGATGATGGTGACGGCATTCTGGATATCTTAGAAGAATAAGGTGATAGCATGGATTGTGGGACTTGCGAAGTAGCCACTGTGGTTTATCAACCTGAACCCGTTCAGGCCACGATAAGCCTAACCGATCGTGCCATTCAGATGTTATCTGGGGTCGTATCCCAAAAGGAAGCCCTCCTTATAGGAGTTCTTTCTGGTGGTTGCTCGGGCTATATGTATGATCTTCAAGTTATCGAGGATTCTGATAGCCAATGTCAAGAAATCGTAGTCTCTGGTTTTAAGGTATTGATCCCTAATGCAGCCTCACATCTTTTAGATGGTATCGAAATTGATTATGAGGATAAAATGATGGGTGGTGGGTTTAAAATCAACAACCCTAATGCCGAATCATCGTGTGGATGTGGAGAATCATTTTCCTAAAGTTACATATAGTAGAAAGCCTGATTAGATCCTATGTTGGATGTTTCAACCCTTCCTACCGATCCATCTGAGATACAACAGCAGTTGTATGATAAGATGCAAACACAGGATTTCGTTGACTTTGAGAGAATGCCTTATTCTACCAAACAAAAGTGGGGTGCTGCCATTAGCACCGTCTTTGGACACTTCTGCGGTCTCTATGCTTTGTATGTTTACGCACATACGACTCGAACAATAAGTTATGGAGATCTCTTTAATGAGATTTATGGGCGTTATGGAACACCTAATACTCGAAGAACTACCTTTCCACCCGACTATAAGAGAGAAGGCTTAGGATTAATAAGTTTTGTTGAAAACATGGCCGATTTTTATTTAACAGATATTGATCAAGAAGTTTATGATTGGTATCCCGCATCTGTTTCCAATGGTTGGAATGTTACCTTGGGGAATCCAAAAACCTATCCCGGAGTTACATTAGTTTATGGAAAAACCTCAGCCCCTAACCAAACCGCCACACATGGCCCCTATTTCAATTATGTTTACAAAGCAGGTCGAAAAAACGCGGTTTCACAGAACATCTTGATTTTAAATGAAAGAACTGTGGTTCTGGATTATGCTAAATATAAGGGAGCCCCCGGTTTCCGATCCACACCTTATCCAGTTAGCCAATCTTATCAATCCACACCTCAACGAAGACAAAAGATAAGTTTTGATGATTGGAAAGAAATGCCTTATGATACCACGGGAGGTCGTTATGCTTGGCGAACTATCACGCCAATAACGGGCCGAACTGCAAAAGACCCTATGTTCTATTCCTATCGTGGAGGCAAATCTCAAAAAGTGATTAAACTCCTGCCCACTCTCAACTATGAGTATCGTTATTTAGACTTCTTGTGAAAATATAAATAGTCGTGCTACTAATATTATGCTATGCGAGAGTTTACTAAGGCCGATCTGCAAGAAATCTTCGTTACTTTTGAAGAACACAAGCGATCCTACGAGCGTATGGTCAGTAATCTCAATAAAAGGATCATAACCATGGGTAAACAGGGTAATCTTTCAGGTTCTTTAAAATTATCGGCTGAAATGGCGGTTTATCGAGAAAGATTGGGTTATTGTGTGGCCGTTTTGGCCATGATCAGGTGGATTATGGGTGGAAGGATGCCAAATATGAATCCCACTCGTCGATAAGCAAAACTACATATAGTCGAGACAAGGAGATATATCTATGACCCCTGTTAATTATTTAGGTATTGCTGCTATCATCGGCGGAGGTTATTTTGCCGTTAGCAATCTCAGAACGCTTTATGGTATGGGTTGCCACATTCCCGCAGGAATGCTACTTGGATCAGTAGGAGTAGTTTATCTTGGTTTCTATCTTAAAAACAAAGTCTCCGAAACTGAAGAATCGGAGGAATAATAGTGTCTAACATGGCCGAGTTCATGGCCGCTTTGCGAGCCGAAAGACAAAAGCAACTTCGACAACAGGCTGCTTTAGGAATGACTCAGCGAACTTTGGAACAACCCGATACTCGGTTAATCCCCCTTCCTCCCGATACCACTCCCCTACATCCACAAAATCAACAACCTTCTTGGATCAATCAAGTTAATCATCACATGGATCTTCCTGCCCTGCAAGCCGAATTAGAATTGGAAAAGCGCAAGGAGAAAATTAACGCCACGCTTTACGGTCAGAAGCAACGCACTACCCAAAGTCAGATTCGAACTAAACGGGCCATGCGTCGGCTTGGACATCTTGATGATAGGCGATAACTATGTCTATCATCAACTGGTTGAAACAATCTGATCAGTATATTTCAATTACCACTGAGGAAAAAACGAATCAGGTTTGGGGTCTGGATTGGGCTTTGGCTCATGGAACTACTGAAGTTCAGAAATGGGAATCATTACAGGAGTTTTTTTCATATTTATCCGACTTGGTGTTGCCTCCCGATCCTACTAAAATCCAACGATCTCGGGAAATCGCTCTTTATACCGAAGATCCAAAAGTATTAGATCGACTTAATGTTAGTTCCGATAGTCCTTTTATCATCTTAAGTAAAGGTGCGACGAGTCCTTTAGAATCTATTGCTTTTCGAAACTTTATGTTTCACTATATTGAAGAAACAGGAGTAAGCCCCACTTTTAGAGCCATTTGGTTTGAAGAAAACCCAGTCGAAAATATGCGTCAAGATATCCGAGATCTTTTAATCACCTTAGTTAAGATATAACGAAGTTATAAATAACAGGAATGCTAATATCCCAGTATGCTTAATTGGTTACCTCGCCAAGATATCATTTTTGCAGTTACTACTACTTACCCTAACGTTTTTGACGTTGCTATCTTCAACACCATCTCTCAAGCCATGAAAACTGCTTTTTTAGTTGCTAAAGATATTGAGCGATCACAGACAGGACAAGACTTCATTAAGTATTCGTCGTTGTTAGAAATTATTGAATCAGAATCTCACGTCGAGAACCTACCACAACTTGTTGACAATGGCACAGAATCATCATTAGGCCCTCAATTTGAGGTGCTTTATAATGTTTATTTAGATTATTCTGATGGCACTTACTCTCTTACTATTCAAGTAGGGAAGTTATAAGTAGTTGTGATTACTAAGTAATCGCATGGCAATTCGTCGTCAAGGCTACGAGTTTGATTTCGTAGATTTAGGTAATCTACCTGCTAAAAGATTGGCAGAATTATCAGAGCGTCGTCAATCCGTCTTAGTTGGTGCTGACATTAACGATGGTTTCGGGGTTTTAACCAAATCTCTTTACACTGAAGCCGATGAATATATTGTTCTCGATTATATCGGATCAACCCCCGGCGGTTTTCAAAGAGATGAATTAAAAGGAAAAGACTGGGGGCCCCGTGGGTTCGTTAATGTTATTCTTGATGACACGGCTTATTATCAAACCTTAGATGGCCGAGATTATGATGGTATGTCAGGCATCGGAGCACCTTATCCAATTTCTCGCAATTATCAGCCTGCTTATCGAACAAAAATCCCGATCGAAATCCCGCCCGGTCGTTGGTGGGATATTCGTTATATCGCTTATAACCGTATTCTTGACATTCCCGATTCCTTTGTGGGCACTTGTTCCTCTTTTTCACCCACCATTATCAATCCATAGATATAAGTAGCAGCGTCAATTATATTACTCATGGGTATTTCTTTCGATCTCAGTGTAGAAGATCTGCCAGATGGTATCTTTGACGCCATCGTTGCGGCAGGATTTCATAAGCAAGATCCTTATACTATTGGTAGATGGGATGGTATTACACCCCAAGTCGGTTCATGGATCGTCAATGACATACAGGTTGCCAACAACACCGTGTTAATTTGTGGTTCTTATCTTGCCAGTTTTGATAGTGGCTTGGCTGATTCAGAGGCTGGTAGCGGAGTAGTCAAAAATCCGTATACTGGTGAAATCAGCCAAACCTTTCAAACTTACGATCCTCTGAATATGCTGCAAACAAACCAAGAATGGCGAGATGGATTTTTTGCAGCCGTTAGTTTTGATTGGATCAACACCTTAGCCGCATGGCATTTAGTTTGCACCCGATCTGCTTTAGAAATGGGCCCCACCATCCAAAACTTTGTCGACCCCACGGTTTTAGATGAGGGCGGTTTGTATTCCATGGTTATTGATTATCGAACTTTTACTGATCAAACTTTATTGTATGTCACGGCAGTAGGATATACGGGTGTAAAAGGTTTAGATATTTCAGGATTTAATTACGTTGGTTCGCCACCACCTTTTGATAATCTTGCCTATACTCCTTATCAATACTCTGTTTTCCAGAATCAAGATTACTATCCACAGATGTTTAGTTTTTTGGTCGCTCCTTATGAATCCACCATTAATAATCCCGGAGATACTTGGACGCCTAATGGACGTGTCAACCCTTATTTAGATAAGTCAGGACAACCAATTCAACTTAATACGGTTCAATTACTCTTTGAGGACCTACGAAGTTATTTAGAACTCTTAAATGAGGATTTTGTTCAAGGACCACCACAAGATCAATTGGGTCGAACTATGCATTTAGAAATGTTTAATTTTCAAGCCACTAATGCAGGATCTCCCTCAGGTCTTGGGATCGGGTCTCCTGATTGGTCACAAAATTATTTTGTTTATTATGATGTTGCCTTAGCACCCTTAGAACAATATACTTATCGAGGTCACCAAATAGGACTCTTTCAAATGCCCTTATCAGGCGTTAGTATTTTAAATCCTTATGGCCGCAATTTCCCCGGCCAGTCCTATTGCCCCACACCCACCTTTTCTATTGCATCTATTATAAAACCTATTGAGTTTACTATGGGAGTTCCCGGATTTCAGATCTATGATTTAACCGAACCCGGACCGCAGCCATACCATCCTGAAAATGTTCGAACAACTGCGCCACCTTTTCGGCCAGTCATAGAATCTGATGGCCACATTTGGAGGCATGGATTTATCCCCCGAAAATTAAAATCAATTTACCGAACCCAATCTGTCTTTACTAATACTGGTGGCCAAACATTTACTGTTGGTAATGACATTAATGGCCCGAAAGATGGTTTGGGAACTTTGGTTATTGGAGGAGAGTGTTTAGTTCAAGATTATGATGCTCAACTGAAACCAATATCAGGACAAGCCCGATCAACAGCAGGGGTTTTAGATTATGAGCCGTTACTACTTTATGGGCAAAATGGTTTCACAGGTGGCTCCACCACTCTGGCTAATGAAAACGTAATTGATATTGGTGTCTTTTTTGCTTTTACCAAACGTAATTTTTGTATTGAAGATGTTACTGCTGGAGGAACTGTCAATTCCAGTTTAGACAATGCTTCTGTTGAACTTATCGCACCTTGTCTAAACATAAATACTTCTCTTGTCAATACTTATCCCGTTCTTTTATGTGTTCAAATTACCCAACCCGAAAGCAGGGCCGAAATGATGGTTTTTCAACCTGATTTAGTGGCCTTTAATAAAACATCTTTTCAAAAGTATGTTCAAGATACCAAGGTAGTTGGACCTTACGCTTCTAAAGGTGGTGTCTGGGAAACAGCCACAGGATTGGAACTTGGAACGACATGGCATAATGTAGGAGCACAACCCGATCCTTTTACTCAACGAGAATTATCATTTCCCAGTAATAGTTACAATATTAAGACTTATTCTAATAAAGACAATCCTGAACCGTATAATGCCGTTGGAGCACCCACAGGGAGATCGATTATTCTGGGAGGGAACACTACTCGAAGAACCCCACAGGGCACTTGGGCAGTGGCTTATGATACTGGATCTTTAGACGCTAATTACGGCCAAGTCATCAACTCCCGAACCCCTGCCACACCCCTTATTGACCCCCTTGTGGGTTTTCAAGTTTTAAAAGTTTCTAAGTTCTTAAGTTCTGGATCAGGTTTTGCACCCCAAGAATTAGACTATTACGATAACCCCACCAATACTCAATTATTACAACAAGTTTACACTACCAGATATTATCACATTCCCAATGAAGGTATGCAATATCCAGTTGCACCTCCCGTCCCGGGCTGGGAATGGAGAAATGCCACTGGATCGGCATTAGAGGGTCTTAGGATCAATGGTTATCGATTTGGAGTTCTTCGACCCGGAGCCACCATAGCACCACCAACAGGATTTTATTCGAGCCTTCAGGATTTAGTTAATCAATTGAATGCTGAATTAGCATACATTATATCCGACCCTACGATTGAGGCCTTCGAAGATACACCCACAGGTTTAGTCGGAATTACCTTTGCCATAACTTCTGACAATAAAGGAGTTTATGCTGAAACAGACTCTCAATATTTTACAGCACCAGCAGGGACTTTATTAGATCCCACTGCATACGAAGGCAAATTATTTATTACTGATACATTATTATCTTGGAACGTTCAAGAAAACTATCCTTATTGCACTGAACCAATGCCCGGAAATGGATTAATTGAGTTTCCTTGGAGTTCAGCAGATCTTGATGAATATGGACAGGCGGCGACAGTAGCCCCTCTATCATCACAAGATTTGGCAGGATGTTTCTTAGATATTGGAGAACTGTTAGATGATTCTCTTAATCCACCTAAACCAATTACTGTTGGTTCTGAAAGATTCTTTATGAGTGCTGACTATGATAACGATCGTGATCAATGGTTGATTTCTTTAACCGATAAAACTGAGAAGTTCACGGTTTTAGCCGCTACCACTGATTTTAGTGAGATTTTAGATCAAACATCCTCTATTGAACAAATACCTGCTAATCGAGGAGAGGGATTGCTATTAGCCTTAAATCAAAAAACTAATGCTTTAGATGGTGTGGCATTTGCAGGAGATTACAAACCGATCCATGGCGTTAGTAATAACAAGGCTTATAAAATTACAGGAACGACGGGACGAACGGTTAAGGTATTCCTTAACTATATGTTGTATGATGGTTTAGATTCCATGATTGCTGTGGAATTATCCAATTTAGGTTTAAGCGTCACTCCTGAAAATGTCTTGTGGTATAAAACCACTATTTTGAATGCTAATGCTGATCAAGAAGTAACCTTGGAAGAAATAGAATCATGGATGGATCTGCAAAAACAACAATATCAAGAGATGCTTAAAAATCGCAAACCGATTCAGCGAGATACTGGATCTGATCCGAAAGTTGATGATTATATTTTAGACGACAAGTCTATTGCAGATTTATTACCTGAGTTAGATCGCCTCCCTCCAAATCCAGACTCCAATCCTACGGATGCTGATATGATGGGTAATACTTTATCAGGAGATATTCAATCTGTTGAGGAAAAACGTCGAGAATCTGATGTTTGATTTCCATATTCCAGTAAATAAAAAGTTATTTTGATGCAGAGAGGGAAAATACTTAAATAGTTGGGAAACAAAATATCACTTGAGACATATGCGTTTCCGAAAAGAGTTTGAAATACCGATGAATAAAACTTCGACTGTTGTTGCCACCATTGAACTTTCTAATGATAATTGCTTAGAACAAATTATTATTCACCCTATTAGCACCTTTAGTGATGAAGACTATGCGACTGTTAACATTAAACTTGGCAACAAGGAATTATATCGTGGAGAATTAATGGGCGATGGCATGGTTATCGACATGGAAACTTGTTTACTCGGATCGGAAAATCAGGGAGAACTAACTGTTTCCGTAGAGTGTAACTCGCTTTGGACAGCCCTCACTGGAGATTACACTGCTAACGACACTCAAGAAACTTATTGGGTCAAGTGTTCTTTAGTCTTCATGGATAACGTAGTTTCATTTGAAGAATCCGAGGATGCTATCGAGCGTTGGCAAACTTCTTTCGCTTCCCAATACATATAAATAGGAAGCCTGATAAGGCCTAACTATGACCAAATTGATCCTGTTCACAGGAAAGGGAGGTGTCGGCAAATCTACTTCTGCCGCAGCCACAGCCCTTTATCATGCTAATCAAGGTCAAAAAACCTTGTTGGTTTCTTCAGATCCTGCTCATAGCACTGATGACACTGTGGGCACTAAAGTCGGAGAAACACCCCGAGAAATTAGTCCGAATCTCTTTGCTATGAATATCAATGCCGTTTCCGTGACTGAAGAACGACGCACTCGAATGCAAAATGCTTTTGCGGCTACCTTTGGTAAGATGTTTCCCAGTTTGTTAGATCCTGAAAACGAGGGATTATCCTCCGTGATGTCAATTAACAATGCTATCCCCGGGATTGATGAGTGGGGTGCTTGTGAAGTCATGGGACAACAGTTCCGATCAGGAGAATATGATTTAGTGGTTTTTGATACTGCTCCCACAGGCCACACTCTTAAAGCCTTGGCCTCTCCGAGCCATGTTAAACAATTTATCCTGCAATTGCGCCGATTAAAAAGCAAACTGCTCGGAAAACTATTGTTATTTAAATCCAAAAAGGCTGACGAGTTGGAACTTTGTCTGGCCGAGTTTTGTGATGAGATCGACGAATTGAAATCTTATCTCTCCGATCCATCAAAGACCCAAATCGTTTTGGTTTCTATTCCTACGGAAGCAGGATTTATGGAGTTTTACCGCACCGTAAACTATCTCAAATCTATTGGTCTCTCGGCTCAAACGCTGGTGTTAAACCATATGATACCCGATATGGGAGAAGACACATGGGAAATAGCGGGCACAAACCCCGCCGTTACCATGGTCTATCACGAGTTCCGTAATCAACAACCATGGATTAAACATTATCAAAAGGTATGTGCTGAACATGATTTAAAAATTATTGGGGCAGTTCGTTTGCCGTATGAACCCAAAGGAGTGGCTAAAGACTCCCACCTCAAAGATTTTGCTGAATTGATATGTGGCCCCGATAAAATTAACATGGGTGAATAAATGCTATTAGAAATCTATTTGGTAATTCAAGGATTATTATTGCTTTATTTTGTTCGTTGGATTCTCTGGCGAAATCAACAACTCACTGATTTAATTGTTTGGAAACATCAAAATGCTGATCGCATGGCAGTTTTAGATCGCTTTAAGACTTCTCGTCCTGCTAACACCTCTCCAGATATTATCGAAACTCCTGAACCACAAGGGGAAAGATACTCGGTAGATCATCTTGATATCAAACCAATTCAATGGGCTTTAGAAGAGTAAAGTATAAATAGTCGAGCAGATAACTTTACCTTATGTCGTTCTACGTCAACAACTCGTTCGGTAAGTTCAACGCTGAGTCAGATTTCGAATCAAGTATCCCAGCCAATGCAGAATTGATTACTGGATATGAACGTGCTCTTGGTGAGCAACACAAACTCTTTACTGAACTTGATGTCACTGAAGGCCAAACCCCTACTTTAGCCGTTTACAAGCATGGTGTCGAAGGCAGTTTTAAGCATGACCTCGTGGCTATCGAAGGATCTGGCGATACTTACAAACTTCTTGAGCACTATGGAGAGTTTTCTGAAGAATCTGATGCTACTACTAAGTTCGATGAAAAACTTGGTGAATGTGCCGATCCAAATGCAGAATATGATGCTTCTACTGATACTTGTGGTTGTAAAATGGGCTACACTATTAACGCCGATACTGGCGAATGTGATCCTGATGAAGTTTCCTTTGTAGAAGAAAACAAGATGGCTATTGGAGCAGGAGTGGCTTTGGTCGCTCTTCTCGGAGTCTTCTTTCTTCGACGCTAAGTATAAATAGATGGTTACTCCAGTAACTATTATGGCTTATCTTAATTTTGACTGGGATGATATTTTACCCACAGATGATTTAGCCCAAGTTGCCCTTACTGCTTTACAAAATGCTTTTGGAATCGGTAAGGTTTGGCATAGATTATCCTCCTCTCAAACGGGGATGCATATTATGATAGCCGAGTTATCAGAAAATCTTGATTTAGTTCCTTTGAATTATGATCATAGTTTTGTTATCCATTGGAGAAACGTTTTTCTCGATCCACCGTATTCTTTAGAATGTCAAGGTCGTTTGAAAGCCGATCGAGAACGAAGTTCTCATGGTTTTAGAATTGGCAGGATTTTTAAATCCAAAAATGGTGCTACTTCAGGAGAGTGGAAATGCTATGGACTCGAATAGAGAAAGTTCTTGGGAACACACGGCACGATTACTCTTTACGGCTTTATTAGAAACTCAGGATTTTTTTGTCATGGGTGATCGAATAACAGACCCACAAGATCTCGTAGAGGCTGTTAAAAAAGGTCGTCCTATTATGTCTGTCAACAAAAAGATATAAATAGGTATTCCACTACACCTATATTATGCCTCAAGAATTGCGTTACTGGGATAGAGTTGGATTTTTAGTTACAAGAGAACAAGCCGAAGATGTGGCCACACGAATGAATACTGCCACTGGGAAGCAACTCGACGAAGATATGGAAGAGTATGTCGAAGCCTCTATTGATCTTAACGACGTTATGATTGAAATAGAAGTCTTGTTTAGTAATCCACCTGCTGATGAAACTATTCTCTCTGATACCAATCAGGCTATCATTGAGATGATGCAATTCGAAAAAGGGAAAAAACAATTTATTATGGATCGCAAGGCCGAGGGTATGGATATAACTGAAGCCAAACAAGCCTATGAGTTTGAAAAGGCCCGTATGGTTCGTGTTGCTTTAGACCTCCCAGACCCTGTCGAAGAAGAGGAGTGATCCTGTTGGGATCATCCAAGCCATTACCCTTAACCGAATCCTTGGTTTTTGATATCGTCGAATACCTTTTGGATAATGAGGGCTATGGCCATTCTACCCAGATTTCTGAAATCATGGTGGCTAACAAGCCCCGCCGTTACACCTCTCGTGAAGTTATTGGAGTCCTTCGTAACCGACCCATGTTTAAACACGCTCAATCTAAAGATCGACGTGGTGGTATCCGATGGCGATTAGATTTGTTAGCCTTGGTAAAATACTTTGAAAATAAAAATTATATTCAGCGAGCCGAGGATCGGGATATCTATGTTAAAATTAGTCAACTTAAATGGCGGCAACTTTTCAAAACTATTGCTGCCATGCAGGAATTGATTCCTGAGATTGATAATCCGCAAACTGAGACGATTGACAGTTGTTATGAAATCTTGGCTAATCTTTGGTCTTGATTGGGATATATCCGATTCCCATATCCGATAGATATAAATAGTTGGACCGAACATCTTATAGTATGCCTTATTTTATTCGCCGGTATCAATCGGGAGTTAAAAACTCTGGCACCAATGATATTTTGACCTCGGAAGTTGAAATCTCAATACCGACCTTTGTTATGCTGGCTGAGTCAACAGGCCCCGGCAAATACCTGCTTTGTCAGCGTGGACCGGGTATTCGAGGTTTTAAGAAAATCACTGACTGTGTTATCGAAGAACCGATCGTCGAAACAGTTTCTGCTTACGAGCCCGAAGAACTTTTGTTTAATGCCGAAGAATCAGTTTCAGTAAAACGTAATTTATCTCTTAAAGATATGGGAAATGATGATCTTATGGATCTGATGTCCTCTATGGAATCAGCCAATATTAGCACTGAAGAAGAGTTTAAAAAGTTTCGTAAAGATTTAGCCGCCGTTAACCGAGAAATGCGTCGTCGCATGATTGGTAGTGAAATGGCTGCCGAAAATGCTTTTACTGGACCCACCACTTCTAAAATGCCTATTGCTTCTGCAGCCTTTGGCATTAGCCCAACCCAAGCAGGTTTGCTCGGTGTCGCTCTTGGCGGGCTTGGCGGTGTTTTAGGAACAGCGTTTTACTACCGATCCAAGATTGATGGTTTAGGCTCTGAAATGGAATCTGTCAAAAAGATGTTGGCAGAAGCAGAAGTGGCTATTAAGCGCACTGAAGAAACATCTAAGAAGGCAGCGGAATCGGCACAACGAGCAGAGAAAATGAATCAAAATGATTTCTTTGACATGAATCTACTTAGTGGATATCAAAACCGCACACGCCCTCAACACTGAGGTGATTAAGTGAAACCCAATTTTAAATCCGAAGACTTTAAGTCGATGCTGGCATCGTATACACGATTGCTTGAAAAAGAACGTGATACTGCTGTTAGAAGTCAGTTCGAAGAGTTTATGGAACAAATTGGTGTCGACGATCCAGACTCAATAAAAAATTATTTTAATTCTTTTAACGATATGCTGGCTACGATCGATAAATCAGAAATGCAATTGCACGAAAAACTTCGTCGATGTGTTGAATCCGATTTCTTTCATGAGGTCTTGACGGCAAAAACCAGTAACCGTGAACGAGAACTTCGGAAAATTACTACTCTTTTATCCGACTTTATCCAAACTTCTGCTGATAATTCAGGAACAGATGAACAATTTGTGCAAAGTTTGTTAGCCCAGAGTCTTAGAACTGCCGCAGGGATGATCGAAATGGATCGAGATGAGCAAGGTTCTATGAATGAAGCATGGGTAGATGCCCTTAGATTAGGATACGATATTTTCCTTGGTTCACGAAAGGTATAAATAGAAGAGTAAACAAAGGTCATACTATGTCCGACTTTGACAATCTTATTAAACCCGCCGATTTCGATGAGGTAGAAAGACTTTTATCTCAAGAAAGGGATACTAAGCGCACTACTACCACGGGTGGAAAAAAGCCTAAACAAAAAACCTTGATGGAGATGTTAGCAGGTAGTAATGATGCGGCGGCTTTGGCCCGTCGACTTAATGTTGATCCCGATATGTCCGAAAAGGTAATTGTCCCCCTCTTAAACTTCCTTGACAAGTATGGTGTCGGAGGAGCGGTATCAGAATCCCCGACGGCTCAAGCCGCTTCAGGACTTATTGAGTTTTTGACAGATATCACCCCTGTTGTTAAAGAATCTATGGATTATTTCGCAGGTCGACAAAAGGAACTTTCGCAAACTGATTTAGATTTCCTTAATCAAATTAAGGAAGCCCAAACCGCTGATATGGATGGTTTGTTTATTGGAGAAACTATGGAAGATGAAGTTCCAGAACCACAACCCGTGGCCCCTGCTACCCCTAAGCAACAAAAAGGTCAGATTCCTCATGATACCGATCCGTTCCGAGATGGTGTAGATTGGCTATCTGTTATTGGAGATGAACCAAAGCCTAAAGTTATTGTTGATGAGGGGCCTTCTGAGTCTTATATTACAGGTTTAGAAAGACTGGCTGCCGAAAGCGGTATGACTTTGGATCAAATTAAAAAGTCTGATCGTCAAAATAAAACTAACACTCATGGACGTGGAGAAGTAGAAATAGATTATTCCAATGCCTTTACTATTGATCTGGGATTAGAAAAAATTAATGAGGCTATGGATGGAGAAAAAAAGCGATTAGCCTCACAATCTAAGGTTGAGTTTGATGAAGACTTGCCAACACCAGATTCCGTTGGAGGATACGATCCACTTGGAGAGCCTAACTATACTATCCCATCTTTCACAGGAGTCCTTGATACTGTCGACGATTTGGCAGATTCAGCAGGAGTGGATCTTACGGAAACACCATGGAATGAAGATTCCTACGATCCAGCAAGTGATGACATCTCATTAACTACTGATACTGAGGTCGAAACCGATGACAGTGACGAATGATGTCAACCCAATTTGGGCCAGATTCGTTGCAATACAATTAGAATCTTGGATTCAATGGCTTAAAAATATCCATATTAGAAGTTACTTTGATATGATCGAAAGATTTATCCATCTGAACCCTTATTATTACCCTGATAAAAACATTTCTGAATCTGAAATGGGACAGTTGTTCGATCGCATGGTCATCAACAAAGAGTTTATGGAACAAATCTCTGATCGTGGTTTACTGGTTTGGGGCAACTCAGGCTTTCCAGATTTTGTCGCAGCCCTGAAGCCATATGGAAAGATTTACCCTGAAATTGCTTTAGTTTGTAGTTTTTTCGAAGAACATATGGGTTGGTTTAGACGTATTTACCAGTTTTTAAGAGCAGAATTAATTATGCAACTCCGTGAAGAAGGTCGCAAGATATAACCCTCAGCACGAAAGTTTATATAGTTGGCAGCAATAGTAATATCTATGCCTACTATGACTGAAGACCAAAGACACGCCCTTCTTGTCTATCTTAACATAGAAGGTTTCCGTGCAGGGGCTATGACTGCAATTGACAATGACATCGTTGATTTACTTAATGATAATGGATACTCAGTCCCAACTTACCAAACAGGTGCTGGTTCAGGAAACCCTATGTTTGGTGGTAATAAACAATATAGTAAACACGTTCAAACCCATTTCACCGATACCAACATCCAAAATTGGATGGGGCTTGCCGATGAAGGCGAAGCCGATAATTACACTCGTCGTGTTGTTGCCGCTCCTGCTAAAACAGGGGATTCCAAATCGGCCAAGCGCAACTCTCGTGGCGACCCACTCCCAGCCCGTGTTCTAAAACCTGAGATGTTTGATCACAATGGTATGATGGCCAAAAATATTTTGTCTATCGCTTCCACAGGTATGCCTGAAGCAGCGTGGATCGCTGCTGCTAAGAAAGTCGCTGCTGGTGCTAACTACCTTTCTGAGTTCCCTGCGAACCTCGGAGATACTTATGCACTTGGCTCTCGTGGTGTTCACCCATCTATGGGTGCTACCACACCAACTCCAGCACCTGCACCGACACCAACTCCCGTAGTTCCTGCTGCTCCTGCACCGACACAGACCCCTGTTGTCGAAGAGGAAGTCGTCGTAGAAGAACCTGCAGAAGTTATAGAAGAAGTTACTGCTCCTGCTGGAACTAAATACTTTGACGGTGTTCAGGTTGGAGATGTAATTGTAGATCCTGTTAAAACAGGCCGTGCTCTAAATGATGCTACATGGGCTGCTCGTGATGGCAGCATGGGAGGTAAATACCCCTATGATGTTACCAAACAATCCCTAATAATTAACTTGGCACAACACCCACAAAACGCTCTTCTTCAACCACCTGTAACTGCTAAAAACATTGAACTCGATCTTTTTGGAGATAGTGAAGAACTGACTATTACTGAAGTCGATGCTTCGCCCGAGGCTTTCTTCTTTGTTCAAAATGATTTATTTGGGATTCATTGTGGCCAAAGTGATTTCTTCATGCTTTCCGATACTGTTGAGACAGTCGAAGTTGTCTGGGAACGAAATACCGATAACATCACTGGAGTTGTAGTCAAAGATACCTCTGGCCAAACTCTAATTCAAGTTTCTCAAGGAATAATTACTACCCTTCTAATGCAAGATCAAACCAACAGCATGGTTGTTATGGATGAAGGCACTGAGGGTATCTGGTGTTCTCCTGAACTTATTTACGATGTTAGTGAACTCGATCCACTAACCATAATTTACGCTGGTCCCAAAAGAACTGATGCCTATGGAATAAGCACTGTTTCCTCGGCTCGTGATGATTACAACGAGGCTCTAAACGATATTCGAGATCAAGGCTATGGATTTGCTTACTACTCACCTAAAGTCGAAGTCATGGGATCTTTAGGAGTCTATGAAGGTGGAGTTACTGATTTCGATTCCACCTTAAGAGATGAAAACTATTGGTTGTCCCGAGTAATTACTGAAACCTCGGATGTCGTCGATATGACTCAAACTTATATCGCTGTTAACTTGGTCTTTGATATGGATACTTCTACCACCACCGATCTGTTTAATGGTGGACCTGAAAAGACTAAAATGGAAACTTTGATTTTCCCCGGTGATGAACAAGATCTGGATATCATGGTAACTCCTTACGCTGACAAAAAAACTGTCATGGCCGAATTAAAGATTGATTCCGAAGGACTTCGTGCACTTATGTTAGACAACATTAACACTTCTCCTGCTACGCCAGCCATGGATGAAGATGGAACGGCTTTAGGATATTCTTTAGTTTCCGACGCTGATTTAAACTTTGTCAATATGGCTACCAGCAAAACACTGAGCATTCACATCCCAAATCCTGATGATGAGTTTGCTGCAGTCGATCTTCTGGGTCAAACCCTACGAGGAAGAGTAGAATCTGTTGAACTTCACACTGGTGATGCTGCGGGTGCTTATCAAAAGCAAAAGGCTATTCGCCGCCAACAACGTATGAGTGAAGCCTTTAATATTCGAAATGGTAGTAAGTCTGATGAAAATGCTACTGCCGCTGTTGCTTTTAGTAAGGGTAACAAATACTATATAGTAGGACGACACAATGGAAAACCAGTGATGGTAGAATTGGAGTTGGATTTCTGAAGGTGATATTATGGATGATGAAATGACCCCTATTGATGAAAGCGAAATGATGGATCTTTTTGGAGATGATGTCGCCACCGACATTCCCGAAATTATTGCTGAAGATACCGAAACTTCTTTAGAGCAAGATTTACTTGAACAAACCCCGGTGGAAGAACAAGAAGTAGAAGTTCTTGAAGAATCCAATGATCAACAGATCGAGGAGATGGAAGAAGATGAAGGTATGGGAACTATCCTACTTCACCCCGATAATATGCAAGAACTCGCCAACTTTATTGGAGAAGATCAAATTGATCAGATTGCTAATATCATTGAAGGTGAGTTAGAATACTCCGATTCTGGTGATGCTACTTATGTTTCCCCTTTGGCTTCAGTTGAAGATACTCCAGACAACATTAAGTTTCTCCGATCCATTATGGGTGAAGAGGCTTCTGCCCTTATTCAACAAGTAGCCGAGATTCAAGGCAAGTCTTTAGAAGATTTGGTTCGTATCCGTGGTTTACCCTCCAACCTTAATCGTATTGATATTCTGGATGACTCTGTGGGAACGCCACATTATATTCAAATCTTTGATAATCAAGGTAATGATATCACCGACAGTGTCGGTCTTGGGCTTGATGATATTGGTCAACTTGCCGTAGATACGGTCTTTTCAGGATCGGCTATGACGGCTCTTAAGCATGGCGAAGGAAAATACAGCCCCAGTGCTATGGGTAAATCAGTTTCACCTGCTTTCCAGAACTTCTATGATATCATGAGCGATCGTGATCGACGCCAAGTTCGTATTGAAACCCTTCAATGGGTTCGTCAATTGGTTACTCGCCTTAATGAAGTTTTCGGATTCGACGATTATCGACAACTTGAAGCCTTTATTGCTGCTTGGTTAATGAAGAACTCTACTACTCGATTGTCTGGTATCCCCGGAACTGGTAAGACTACCGTCATTAACTGTGCGGCTACCCTATTAGGTAATTCTTATGGATATCACATTAACAAGACTTACTTGGCCAGTGATAATACTATGGCTTATTACCCTCAAGACTATACTGACCAACACCGTTATTCAGACATCAGTCAAATCTTTGCTTCTAACGATAGTCTTACTAACGTTCACGTTGCTGATGTCGTGCCATCAGGACAATCTTACAACGTCATGTATAACGATCAGCGAAATCAAACTACTTACAGTAATTGGGATGATTGGCGTTTCCGTGATTGGTCTGCCGATACTGCAGGTTCTGTCAGTCGTTCTGGTGCTTACACCTATGCCTTCAACTTTTTGCGATGTGTTGAAAGGGCCCAAACCGTTAACGGTATTGAAGATGCCCTTCCTGCTATCGACAATGACACTCTTAGTAAAAAGATGATTAATCCAGAAATGTTCCACAAGATTCTTTTCAATTGCTGGGAAGTAGAAGTTCCTGATGATTTCGATTTGAAACTTTGGGAATCTAAAACAGTAGATCGAGCGCATTGGAAACTTGGAGATGCTTTTAACGACAAGAAAAAGGCTGGAAAGACCCGTATAGTTGTTAAGCCCATTCAGATTCACAATGGATCAGAATTGGTTACTTATAATACTGTTGGAACCCCTAACTATGGTCCTTTCGAAATGTCTCTTCGTTATCCTGACTATGATAGCACGGCTATTGCTATGGCCTTTGATCATGTCGAAGGTATTGATAAATATGTGGCCGCTGTTGGACAGGGTGGTTTATACACCGATACTGGTCGAAACGAAGGTTATTGGTTGCGACATATGATGTGTCATTGGATGCGTGATGTTCGAACTGATGATAAGAAATCTAAAAATGGAAGATTCGATATTTCGGTCGAGATGCTTAATGAGATTGGTGTTGCCAAGATCGACTACGATAAGCGTCCCGACGAAGTTCTTTACGGTCTTGAGATCCGTGCAGTTGAAGCCGTCAACCAATCTGGTGAAACGGTGAACACTTACGAGTTCGAGCCAGTTCCTCGTGAAATCGTTACGCAATCAATTAAGTTCTTTAACGAAGCCAACCGTTCCCAATCTGGTGTAGAAGATGCTGTTCTTGGTCTTATTGCCGAAAAATTGGTCGAATACAGGGGTAAAACGTTCAAATCTCCTGATTTCGTAGCATGGATGGATACCAACCCGCACCAAAAAGGAAACGATTTGGCATTTACCGATCGTATTGACATGGAACTTCTTTTCAAGTCAGTTTCTCTTGGTGGTCGTTATGATCAATTAGTAAACAAGTTTTCTGGTAAGGGTGGATTAGAACCTAACCAAATCTTGGTCGAATACATGAAAGCCGATGAAGCCGATCCTAATTCCTTCAAGCCGATGCGTATTGGCAATCTCTTTAATGTTTGGAATATGGTAGGAAAGGAAACTAAGTTTACCAGCCCCGGCTCTTCTTACGATGGTTTCCGTGATATCTCCGTTATCTCGGTGCTGTTCTCACAGATTTTCGCTAAGCGACCTGAAACAGTTAACGTCGGTGGATCTGATCAAGGTGTTAGATACTCTTTCGCTGATATTGATGATGCTCAGTCTTTAGATCTTTATGAATCTCCTCTTTTGGATTATTCTACCACCACTAACACCAACACTTCCGATCGTGGAACTACCTCACCCGTTCTAAACGATGATACTATGATTTTTGGTAGTGCTGATGTCGCAGGTCAACTGCCAACTGTGTTTACTCGTGTTCTTGGATTCCGATTTACTAACTCTATCGTTAAGTTAGCCCAAGCCTTTTCCTTCCTTCGTGGCAAGGAATCGGTTTCTCGTCAAGAGATTCTGGATGCTGTGCCTTATGCAATTGCTCATCGAATGGGTCGTGCTAAAGCCGGTGCTAAAGATATGGAAGGAAACAACAAAGGTCTCGACGGAAACCGTATTGGCTATGTCAACGAACAAGAGTTCGTCCGTGAGATGATTGTTAAAGGATACCTTGAAGGCAAGGTTGATGGTGTTGATATGGATGAACAAAATCTTATGGACAACGCTGATTACTATTATAACCACTGCCGATCCATTATGGATTCGGTTCCAGCGGTTTGGGAATATGAAGAATTGGTGCTTCGCCCACTTTATCAAGCCATCAATGATCGTGATATCGATGCCATGACTCCAATTCACTGGCATATTGCTACCATGGTTATTGAAGAAGAGCGAAAAGGCCGTGGACGTAAGGTGGCACGAAACTACTCTACTTCTATGGCAGGTCCAAAAGGATCTCCTGCTATTCAGAAAGCCCCTACTAATTACCACGAGATGTATAGTAATTATGAATCATTGATTTTGAACCCA
>TARA_R110002020_G_scaffold15678_5_pt1 | contig 20097 bp, 6 predicted proteins | sample TARA_R110002020 | Tara Oceans TARA_R110002020 (sample SAMEA4396489) | marine metagenome | biome: Westerlies Biome; feature: [MES] marine water layer (ENVO:01000295) within the mesopelagic zone...; material: water (ENVO:00002006), including particulate matter (ENVO:01000060) such...
TAATGGTAACGAATATCAACCTCAAGGTAGCGGTACTCAGTTTTCGCATCGTCAAGGACAAGTTGTGATTGATGAAAGTCGTTTTGGGAATAATGGACTTATGTTCTCGATGACAATGGCCAATCGAGATGTTCCAGAAAATAAATTTTCAGCCCATACAGTCAATCCCGGTGATGGATTTTTAATGGGACATTCTGGTAGACATACCCTTAATCATGTTACAGGCCACCCATTTATGGGACTCCTGCCTCCAATTAGTGATTATGTCATAGATAAGAAAATTGATTCTACAGCAGATGTAGTCTCTGCAACTTTTGAATCTCAGTATTCAAACATTAAGGACACAGTTCCTGTTAATTCGGTTATATCTGCGTTCAATTCACATAATGTAGAGGGTGTAAGATTTGTCAGTAATTCTTCAATTATTACAAGAATTTGTGAAAATGGTATGTCTGATATTGCTGATTCACAAAGGGCTATATTGGCTATTGGTGGAAAGGGATTCGATGCGACTCCATTTGCACTAAGGGCTCAGACAGGTACTGATATTTTACAGAGTTCTGATAAATCAAAGCAGCATCTTATTCCATCAAGTGAATCTCGTATTGCTTTAGTGGAGGTCCCTAGTTTAGAGACTTATGACTATGCTCCATTTGTTCAAGTTCATTACAATGCCATAGACTATACTGGTAGTCGATTTGGAACTTGTGCTACCTCCCGAGTAGTAGGGACTTCTAGTTCAACTGTCGTTACTGTACAAAGTATCAAATCATTTGGTAAAGATGGAGAGACATTTGCTGCTAATGAAATTTTTATCGGGAATACCCCTGCTAGTACAGTGCATAAGGCTGCAAATACAGTTACTTTGCACTACGGGACAAAACAACTTCGATTTAGTGCAGCCACAGATAGCGCATTTCAATCGGCTGATGTTACTAATGCTATAGTCAGTAGAGCAATGACTGGCGGGTCGTTAATGGTTTCAAAAGTTGTACCGGATGTCACTACTGTTGTTACTGGGTCCACAACTATATTGGATTTGATGCGCTCTGATATGGCTACAGCCCCACTTAATATTTATTCTCCGGGTGGCATTATTGAATTCGATATACCTGATATGTTTCCATTTAAGGCCGGTCAATTAGAAGGAGATTCTTCTGAAGGAAATAATGCTGAAGATGATATTGACATATCTCTTACCCCTTCTCAATATTTACCGATGCATTCTAGTGATTCTCCACAAACTACTCCTCGGCTAATATCATCTGCTAAAGGAGAACTAGGTGTAAGGAATTCTTCGTTCAGTAAAATTATTGTACGGCGTAATACAAATAGTGATTCCGCATGGGTAGATACTGGTGATGCTAGTCATTTATTTACAGGGAATGCTGCTCATAATACAGGTGTATTAATCAATAATTCAGGAGGATATTCTGCTAGTACTACTGGTGCAATGACAGTAGATGGAAATAATGCGACTCATTACTTTGAATCAGGAGAAAAGGTTTACAGGTCAGATGGAACTTTGCTTGGTACCATTACTGCAATTGGCTCTACGAGTATTACAATTGGTGCGGGAACAGCCGCATTAGTATTGGATAATGAACCCTTGTTTAACCAACCAGTAGGTCTTTTACGAGGGACAGATAACCATTCGTCTGGTACTCATGAGGTGTTCGATATTATCGAGCATACTTCAAATGATAGGGTTGTACAATTAATTGTTCAGCCCAATAATAGAGCGAGATTTTCTCAACTGGCTAATTGGGAAGTTACTCATTCACCATTATCAATCTCTATCGAACACTTAATGAGTAGAGGAAGAGTATTATCATTCAGTGACGATAATTATGGTAACTCTACACTCCGAGCACACGGTTTGATTTCTGACATCTCTTCAGCCAGTGTGAACGTCAAAGGTGACGCAGCCCCTGATTCACACATTGTCAAAGAAATCATGCCGGGTGCGCCGGTTGTTGCAGTTACGCTGGGTGGCCCCGGCCAAGGCGCTATCAATACGAAAGAAACATGGCAGCCTAGTCCAACTGCACATCTGGGGTGGAATACGCGACGAGATTGCACAGTATTGATTTCCGGCTCCAGTATCAGTACAATTGTCGTTAAGCCATTGAATAATAGAGCAGAAGACTTAGCATCTTGGGGAACTTATTGCTTTCCCAAAGTAGGTAGGGTATATGTGGCTATGCGCGATAGTACAACTGGATTTATACGCTACGCATCCGCTGAATATGCTAGTAAAACTGGCACTACCTTTACATTCGTAACTGGCTCTAGTCTCGGTACAGGTAAATTCCTTGACTTCAGTGGAAATGAATTGAATACATTTTCGATTTGGTATTCTCATGTACATGCTGAAACAGGTAATGGTAGTTTGGTTGGTTTAGAATTACACGTCGATGATAAATTCTCAGAAGAATCAATGTGCAGTGATGGAACGACAATCAATGACCGATTATTCCAGACATTAGATACAGTCAGCCATGACTATCAGTTAGGAAGCCAGTATGCTAGTACGCGTGCATTGGTCGAAATTCCATTATTTGAGAAATTCTTCTTTGAAGATGCGAGTAAAGGTATATTCCCCGGCCCAGATAATAGTATGAAGATACATATCGACTGTACACATACTGCACATAGTTGGGCACCAAATCCAGTTGGGCGCAGATTTGACGCTGTGTCCCCTCAAGACCCAGAAGTGTTTGCTGCGTTTTCCTATACAGTGGCAAACAACACTCATCAGTCTGGAACCAAAGTTACTCAGCCTTATGATGTTAGTAACCATAGAGTCCATGTCGAAGACTCTGCTATATTCCCCATTTCATCGGCTTCACCGATTGCAGTTGCAGGCATAAATGGAAGCGCACGTTATCGACGCGCCTTCCTGAATACAGGTGAATGGTGCATCTATACTGCAAAAAACCAATCCTCTACTGTTTCTTTAGAATTAGCAGGTGCAGCAAACGATGGCTGGTCCTGCTCTAAGAATTTCGTCAGAGACCTGAAGGTAGGTGCTTTACTTACACCTGCGCCGGGTTATCAAGATATGAATTACGAATCTATTGCTGATAATCCACACTTGATTAGTGCAGGGTATGAAGGACGCCGCTCATTCTACTACGACCGCTCTAATGTGATGACGCAAGGTGGAAATATCGATTATGGGCTACGACAGTATGTATCTGCTGTAGAATTCCGAGCAGGGCCGAGCACAAATCCTCATCTTGATAAAATTAAAAGTAAGCGAGCCCGCTCTAAGGTTATCTCAACTACCTCTGGTGGTGGGGGTATCGTTGCTACAATGACATTAGAAGATGCTTCTGATTTCCCATTAGATACACCTAATGCACTGTATGGATATCGCTTAACTTGGAGAAACGCTTCAGGGACACTACGATACGGAACCTATGTTACAAGAACAAACAACGTCATCACAGTCGTATCTACTGAAACAGAACACCCAGCAGCAGGTGATGAGGTCTATATCGAAAGCCTATACGCACTGTCTGCATCTACTTGGCCACGCACCATTGATGGCTTCTTGAGTAGAGCATGGGCGCACCCATACGCGCCCGGTGGATTGCGAGATGGAGATACTGTTTGGATGAACATGCACTATACAAATCCACACGCTATGCAGGGTCTATTCTGTAAGAGCAGAGGTACATTGGATGAAGGAAAGGTATGGACAGAATTTACTGGTGGAATGGGCTCTTTCCATGCAACCAGCCCTAGAGACAGTATACCGATGGAGAATTTCTTAATCGGCAATACTTGTATGGAAACTGCTCAGAATTTTGTTCAGCATGTCAATAAAACAATAGAATTGAATCATACGGTTATGGGTTTGCCTTCACCTGCTGATAAAAGTCCATTAATTGCTTACATAGACCCATATCAAAACGACGAAGGCTTTGCTCGTGTGCTATTGTATGATGTGGCTCATGACCGTGAGTTCATTGCTTTCCAAGACCTCTGGATGCAAGTTCAATCAAGTGCAGACGCGACCAAGATTGGTGCTGCACCAAGTCATACAGGCGGTGTAATTCTTAACACCGATGCTAATACTGGTTCTTGGTTAGATGTCCCTGCTGGATTCCCTAGCCAGAGTCCATATTTGAATAGCACAACTCAGTCAGACTTTATTGAAACCAGTTATGTCCATAATAGTACTTGGAATGCATCTACAGTGAGTAATTTAGCAAATCATATTCCACAAATTCAGACCTCTTCTTTCGGTGTTTATGCACCAAGGACAAACCAAGCAGTAGTCGATTCTGCTGCTGCTGCTGCTAAACATGATGAAATATTAGAGGATGTTAGAGAGCAGGCTACTTTCTTTGATACGCCGGATGGGACGCGATGTATCCCTGCATTCCTTGCTCTCAAAGGTATTCGTGCTAACGCATTAGATTTAACCAACCATAAAGAGAATCACGCATCTCATGGTCGTGGGATAAACAATCATCCGTATTGGACGCAGATGGATTTCACCCGACGCCTGAGTATTGACTTTGGTGAAGTTGCGTTGAAAGATGGTGTAACAGATATTGAAGCGGCTGCTAGAGAAGTCGTCCGTATGATTAACCAAGCCGGTGCTAAAAATGGACGTACTCACGCCTTATCTAATGAATTGGGAGTAACTGCATCTACGCATGACCCTGCACCTTTCTGGGACCCAGAGAAGTCGTTCGCTAGTCATGATAGAGGTACGCACATGGGATATGTTCGCGCTCATCTTGGTCGTGTTGTAAAGGATTCAAACGATTCACAAGATGCAGGTTTCAGTATCGTTATTCACAGCACAGTTCCGGGTGCTTCTGGCCGTAACTTCTGCACTTGGCTTGATAACTCCAAGGCTCAGAGTCCTTATCAGCCAAAGTATCTGATTGGTCATGGTGGTCGATTCCGAAACTACTGGTGTCAGCCAGATGAGGTGACTGGCGAAAATATGCACCCTGCACCTATGCCAATCAACCGATATGGTCGCCCATTTGCTCCGATTACTACTCTCAGAGAATTTCTCCCTCCCGAAGAAGCAAATGACCGGATGATGAATAATTTGGATTTTGGGCCAGAGACACAAACATTAGCAATGTTTGAATCTGTAAATCAAGAATCAACTACAGGTCGAAATTACAACTCTGTAGCAAACGAATCATTTGAAACCAAGAGTCCTGCTTCTACACTAATCAACGGACTGCGAGTTGGTACGAAAGCCAAAGCGCGTATTAATTTCGGTGGAATGACACAGGCAGGGATTCCCGGCTGGGCACCTGATACTGGTAAGTGGGGCTTTGGTCGAGATGGGGAGAATCCGAGGTTCGATGCAATCTATGGTGTAGGTGTAAATGGTGCTACAATTAAGGCTACATCGCTGAATAATGATAACAGTGGTCACAAGTATATTCCTTCAGATGATATGCAGAGTAAGAATATCGGTGATGGAAATCTGTATGGTGTTCAATTTGTAGACCATCGAGGCGATTCACATACTATTCGTATGGTATACCGCCAATATGGTGAGAAGTTTGCCAATGACTTGACAACGCTTCCTCCATCGATTGATGAAGAAGTTATGGTTTATTTCGATGACCGAGATGTAGCCCAAGGTGGATTTACGGTTGGTAATCACATGGCAGGTACAGGCGAAGCCACAGGTCACATGACCAATGGTACTGCATCTTCTTGGAAAGGTAACCTCTGGAATAATTACCCTGCCCGCGATGTGGGCATTAGAGCAACTACTGCTATTGCTGGTAGTGGTAGTGCACGTACACTCACATTAACATTGCAGGACCCATATCAAAGTGGAGGTAACTTTAGTCATACTGACGTGTTAGGTTACCTAGGATTCCCTAAGAAAAATGGTATGATACAACTATCTGATGATGGTGGACATATTGGTCTGACTTTCTATTACAGCACTAGGACAACTGGGGGAGTAGGTTCTACTGTTGCTTTCAAAGGTGTAACTGGTGGGTATAGTGGATATGCAGACGGTGCCGATTGGATTATCAGCCCTCGTATTAATTTCACCAGCGTGCTTACGGATGAAGTAATTGCTGCTGCTGTCGAATATGCGATGAAACTAGACAATAGCACCAGTGATGATATTGGCGCTACCAGTTTCGACTGCACCTCAATGTTCGCACCTGATGGGCGCACACTAGCAGAGTGGGGCGTAAGTCCAACCGCTATCCGAGTCAAGACGAAAACAGATGGCTCTGTTCCACTCAGTAAGTTGTTTGAGGTAAGTCGGGGCAAAGACTGGGGCCTTGTCGAAGGTGCAAGTAGTGACGCTGTAGTAGGTAGTCACCATACGGGTGGTTTGTCTAATGCCGAACGAGATGCCGGTACCCGATTAGATGTTGGATACATTCCCGAAACAGTTCTGCATATCAAAACCAAATATCGCGGCTCTAATGCCAACACAGCCACACCTGTATTAGTTGATAACCAGAACAACGCTATTGATACAGGATTATGGCAGCGTAACTTACGCGGCGATAATTACACTGATGTTGCAGGGGACCATATCATTCCACGCGTTGATAGCCCAACACTCAAGATTGATTCGGATACATCAACTACGCTAGTGGTGGCAAGTAACGACTACGTGTTCTTAGCAGGTGCACCAACGACAACTGCCGGTACTGGTCGGTGGGGAGAGCGATACACACTCTGGTTCGGTTCTGAGGAATACGGCTCAGTTGCTGGAACAGATGAAGATACACTGACCTTCGCAGCCAATGATGGCACATCTTCTGGCTTTACCAATAGTGCAATTGACCAACATGACATTCTAATCAAGAATGGCGGCCCTGTTCACAAAGCCAAGCAAATAGATGGTATTCGTAGAGCCGGTAGTAAGAAATCTAGTCCATTCCTCTACTTCCGAGGTGGAAGAGATAGCGCTGACCATTGGGTCCCACTGTACTTTGGTGGTGGGTTCTCTGGCGTTGTGATGGATATTAATGACGGGACTGAGAATGACTATTCTGATTTCTATACTCATCCATATTCAGCCGGTCCTACAGGTGCCGCTGGGTTGCAGAATGCAGGTGAACTGGGGGGCTCATTTGCTCTCCTTGATACCAATGCTATGCTTGCTATGTTCCCCGGAACGCCATACCTTGACCAGCACAAAGGGATGAATAATCCTCCATTCTTCAACCAAGATGCCATCTTACCTTTCGACATGGCTAAGGGAGGAAGTTCTAAATTCACGGGCGTTGATTATACAGATGGTACCAATACTGTACACGCAAATATACCTAGTCCAATTGTAATTCGTTTTGCTCATCCTCACCAAAGATATACTCCTGATAGCGCAGTGGTGGGTCAGACCACATACATGATTTTTGGCCCCGGTCAGGCTTTCCCACACAATTACATGGCACAAGAGCCACAGGGCTCTGCTATGATTACGGCTGGAAACGGATACAGTTCTGTCCCTATTCACAAGGCTGGTGGAGATGTAACTAAAGATACCTTCCTTCCTAATCAGTTAGCAAATGGGCAAGCGCATCATTCTGGATTTAACGCCGGTACTAGCGGAACGGAAGCAGAAGAACATTTACCCATGAGTACATTTTATCAGAAAAACAATGTCAGTGGATTCAATTATGTCATGAATTGGGAACCAACAAAAGGCTTCCCAAACTACCGTTCTTCGTCTGTATTGACTAGTTCAAGTGTACTGATTAACCAACCTTCAGGTACTCCGGGCTATCCCAAGGGCTATTTTGGACCAATGGATACTGATACTGCTGACCCTGTTGCATTTATGCTTGGACAGAGTGTCTATGATAGCGCTGGTAATGATTATGGTACCATTTCTGCAATCGGTGTGGGTATACCCGGTTCGATTACAATAGAAGGTACAGGACCTACCAATCCGGGGATACTGAGGGATATTGCTGATAATACAGTATTGTATTACAGTGTAGGGTATGCTGAAACATACCAAAATGCACACTATTACGACGGTACTATTGTATCGGCAGCGGCTCATAATTTACCTATACAGACTCATCCGTTCAACGAGGGGATGAATAAATATATCAACGGCAGTACAAGATATGAGGCAGGTAATTCCAATTGGTCTACAACACGTTTACCTTCAGTTCTCTGGCACATGGATGGTGGATACCATCCGGGCGGTCATTTCCTAGATAACTGTGTGAGAAAGAACCCGATAAATGTGGTCTCGGGTGGTATTGTATCTGGGAATACTACCAACCAACATAACCCTGTTTCATTCAGGCCAGCCGGATTATTGGCAACTGCATTCAACGCAGCATTTGGCACACCACACGAAGAACAAGTAAGTGATATGGATATGGTCATAGTTGATGCTACGCGAGTTCAGAACGCAGAAGAACTTGGGACGGTCTTATCTGCTGCCATTAATACATTCCCCGGAACTTCAGGTACTCTGAAGGCGATTGGTGGTACATTCATGCCATCAATGCAGAATGCACATAGTCAAGACCGATATGGTTGGCATAAACTAATCATTAACGACTCTAGTGGTTATACGGCACATTCTGGAACTACAGCCGCAACCCTTGTCGCTAACACAACTATTCCGACAACTATTCCCCAGTACGGTTGGATAAGGATGTCCACTGGGGTAAAGTCTGCCGTTGCATCTTATTCTTCGTATACTGGTAGTACTTTCACATTAGGGACCAATAGTGTATTGGGTGTTAGTACCACAAATGCTTACGAACCAAACACGGGTGCTCCAATCACGGCTGGTGACTTCAATGTAGCAAATGTCGAAATCTATGTTTGGACAAAGGCTGGTGTTCGTAGGCACAATAACGTGGCTGGTACAACTGCTCGTGACCACTTATGTCATGTGCACTTTAGTGGTCTGCATGATGCTGTAGATAGAACAAAGCCAATTGGTGCAGTCGGATGGCACGGTGAAGCATATTCGTATCTCAATTCGTATAACACTGGTTCAGGATATCCTGCTGGATTAGGTGCTTGGCATCCTTTCCTTGGATTTACACCATACGGAGCAGCAGAAACTTGCCTAGGTGCAAGTAGTCCTATGGTCTCAGGTGATGTCCCTGCCACTAATGCACAAGACTATTGTGTCGCAGGATTATCTGCAAGGCATCTTGTTGCAGTTAGTCACGAAGGTGCGTTGCCTATATTGGCTTTTTCAAATAGAGAAGAGATTGTTATGGCAGGAGACAGAATAGCAGCGTATTCAGGCGCCAATTGGACACATTCTGGTACAACGCCGGTAACAACTGGTGCATTTAACAAGTCAAGGTATATTGGGTCAGCAACTGGGGGGCCACATGTAGAGGCCCATGTCCATACTGGATTTACTCGACCTACAGAACGCACAGACTATCCTCTTACGGGTATTGTCCCTTCAGATGCTCAACTTCACCGTACATTCCAATCTGGAGATATGGTTCAGGCAACAACTTGTTTGTATCCTACCGGAGATTTGTTTTGGGATGAAAGTGTCGTTAAATCAAGTAACTTTCACGAAAATTTCCATAACTATGGTGTAGAATGTATGGGATTAACAAGTCGTTACGATTACCTAGATATTGCTCGTGAAAATAATCCCAGTTCTCAGCCTCTAGCGTCACAGCCGCACTATGGCATTTACGGATATTATGCTAAGCGCTCCGCCGCTCGTAATTTCTTACCAGAACATATTGTATGGAAGCGAATGGATGGCGGCAATTTGACAATGCCTGCACTAAATGCTCGTGGTTTAGGACAAACGCCTTGGGTTACGATGAAGGATAGTAGTAATTGGAAGCAAGATGGAGAAAAGATACTAGGTAATGTAAGATTTTCGTTTGAAACTACCAATGCATCTATGTTCCCAATTATACAGGCTCAGGAATTATCTCATCCCCAGTTGGCCGAGCAATATTCTTACAAAATACAACATGCACTGTTAATTCCAAATGAAGAAGAACAATTCAAGAGTCTACAAGTAATAGACGATACCGGACAAGAACATAGGATAGAAGGTGGCTCTCCTCTTGGGACTGTAATCATGGACTTCCGGCATGTAAATGATAGGGAAATACAGGGCTTGGCACCTGCTTTGGCAGGAAGTGGGGTTTCGCCAAATATGAAGATTCGATTACCAAATCCTGACGAAATACCGGGTAATATCATCGTTAGGTCTGGCTTTGACCGAATTCAAGGTTATCAAAACGAAACGATGGGGTCTGGTGGATTGCAACACCCTTCACAACCAAATCAGCAGATTATTGATTTGTTTAGTAATACAAACGCAGGGCCTCGACTATGGCCGTTTTGGGAAAACAATGGCTGGGAGCACATTAGCCAAGATGGTATAGATATCTCTACAGTGAAAAATATACATCGGTTAAGTTCTCCTGCGTCTACCAGTAATGGCTGGGAAGATTCCACTGGAAATGCACCTTTGCAGACTGCTTATGAGCCGCATGACCGCAGTTTGTATTTCCATGTTACTAGAATGGGTATTTCTTCAACACACCGCTATTCACCAGACGAATTGAATTACACCAGTTACAGTGGTTCTGTTATCACCGTAGGTTCCGCTCCAGAGGCAGCGACGTGGAAAGATACTACAGAAAAAAGTGGTGGTCGTTGGTTCTTGCGAGTATATGACCCAACCACGAATAAAGGTGTTATCGCAAGTTACACGAATACGTCAGGTAGTACATTTACAGGTGTAGTTTATTCTCCTGACTTTGCTGCATTTGTCGAAGGGAAAGCAGGTCTGAAAGTTGTACCTTCTTACTATGTCCCTGCCGGAACTACTCGTTTCTTTGCATCGCGTAGATTACGTGACCATTCAGAAATAAGTGGTGCTAGTCCTGATATGAAGCAAATAGATTGGTTTGCAGTTTACGGAGACTTACCTGATGATACTCCTGAATTACAGCAAAATCCCGCCCCCTTTACTGCTAAACTAGGTACTTACAAAATGACACCAATGCCAATTCCACGTATGGGTCACCATTACGTTACCCCAACAATGGCTCTTTTGCCCGGTCACTATGCTCACCCTGCTTACCAGCGCCTCTATGATTTACATCATGCTTGTCGAAGTTCTAATCATACACCTATAATTGATGAGTTATTGGGAACAAAGGCTGCTTCAAGGGCTGGTAACGTAGCAAGTGGTGTATTAATCCATAATGGTTCAGGATACGTTGCTGGTACTACTGGTGCAATGGTCGTGGATACTGCTGACCCAACGGCACACTTTGCAATAGGTGATGGAGTTTACACGGCTGTCGGTGACTTGCTTGGTTTTGTTACTGCCGTTGATGGTTCAGCACCTTATGGGATTACGATTGGAGGAGGAATTTCTGAATCCGTTGTTGATAACCAACCTTTACACAAAAGTACGGCCACTACACTAACGCAAGGTATGGGCAAAGACCCAAATGCTTGGTTTTCGACCCCTACGGCTACTTATGGTCCATCAGATATCCATGGTGGGGCATTCACTCTATTGACGGAAACTAAGGTCAAATACGACGGATATGGCATCGCAGCCTCTGTTGGTGCACCGGGCACTACAAATGCAGCGGGAGGACACAGTCTTGTTTTGGAGGCTGGTTCAACATATACTCTGAATCATCACTTCCCTGACCCACTAGAAGTAGGCGCCTATCAGATTATTATTCAACCCAACGTGTTTGCGCAGCAGTTCACAGGATTCCATGTAAACCATGCAACTGAAAATAAGGCTCCGTCAGAAAGTGGGACAAAGGTTACTGAATTGACAGGGCAGCAGGTCAATACAGTGATTGCAGTTGAGCAAGACACTGCTACAAATGGCGCTTACACGTTGATTTTAGCAGAGGCTATAATGGCTGATGTAAGAGGTTGTGAAGTTATTGTAAATGAGGTGATGCTTGATATTAATGCTGATGTAGGTAGTCAGTTTACGTGTTTACCACCATTAGCCCTGTATAACCCATTAGGAGTACAAGAGGCAGCATCTGCGCCATTTACACGCCGAAGTTTACCTTACAGGCCGGGTATGTTCGTCAGTTCTACTCCGGGTAGAAGTTTGACTATCCCTTGGTGGGGTCTATTGCACCGATACGGTGTAGTCGGTGGTCCGGTAATGGGAGATGGCCTGAGCATTACTACTGGCGGTAGTGGGTATACTGCTGCTTCTGGTGTAGCAACGACTGGAGGGAATGGCTCTGGTTTGACAGTCAATACTACCGTAAGTACAGGTGCAGTCAGTGCAGTTGCCATTGCTAACGCAGGTGTGGGATATAGATTGGGAGATGTTCTAACAATTGGTGGAGGTAGTGGTGGCACAGTAACAGTTACGAGGATTGCTTCGACAGGTTGGCGACATCTTGAATGGCATAAGCCAGATAATTACTACGAGTTCTGCCGAGCATCCTATGGTTGCGTTGGTGCACAATTAACTCTGGCTGGCTATCCGACATCTTACTTGGATATTTATTCAGAATATGGCAATAATCGCTCTACTAATCCAACTTGCTTTGCACTATCATTTAGTTCTAGTAGTAAGACAATTACAGTCGATAACAATGATTTATTCCCTTCTAAGCCACACTATGGTGAAAAGTTAGAGTACACAAAGAATGGTGTGCGACATACGGCTACATACAATAATCGCACTGGTACTCTTGATTATGCCACATTGGGTGTATCGACTATTTTCCAAGGTGTAGAAGGGAATGCAGATTTCTGGGCAAATCTGGGAATTTCATTGACTGGCTGTTCGTATAATAATGACCCCACAATTACACATTCGTCTTCTACTGAGGTTGTGGTAGGTATGCACGTTAGTGGTGATGGTATACCTGCCGGAGCATACGTCGCATCTGTGACAGATAGTACTCATTTTGAATTATCGATATCTACTACTGGTGGTTCTTTGAGTAGTAAAACTTTAGTTTTGGTACCTAAAGACCAAGTGTTGAAATTAACAGGACCTTACGATACCTATCCATCAGATAGTATCTATTTGGATGCGGAATCCAGTATTATGGTAACGACCATGGGTCCGAATCTAAAGTTGGCTAGTGGAAGTCGAGATACCAATAGTCTACACTTACCTGATGCGTATCTTTGCATGTGGCATCCGAATCTAGGTAGACCATTTACTTGGTATAGTGACGATGCTAGTCGAGGATTCTATGGTGTTACTGGAGCAGCCGATACACCCATAGACCAAAAGCCATACAACCATGTGCCCGAACACTTTGAAACTATACATTACCATGACTTTTCGTATGTTGCGTCTAAGGGCCCGTTTGCTTTAGCAATGCGCTGGGTTGTACCTCCGGGAGGCGGAACGGCTCCGACGAATTCACCAGATGGTATGGTATACACTGGTAATATCATAGAAGCGGATGCTAACTTTGTAGCCCAAGGTGCTGATGTAGATGATGGTTCTACCATTTATAATTTCAATGGTTATTGGCCTAGTGGTAGTCGTGGGGGACCCGGCGTAAGTCGCTTAGAAGTATACAATGAGGCTTTGGTGGGATGGGGTAGGTCATACGGTATGGCCCAAAGTAGTACCTTTACTGATAGTACAGGTGTCGCTGCTGCACCATTGCCTGATACATCAAACGATGGATTTGGTTATCGATTTGGTCTTAGGCAGGCTACCAACCGGCCTCGCTGGGCTCCATATATTCGCGGTTGGCTAGAAGTCGCAAATAGTAATGCTCTACTAGGTTACTACCATGGTCCACTTATCCAGCAGGATAACAAAACAAACGGGTGGGCTTACGTTGGTGCAGACGGATTGGCAGATGTCAGTCTCACTGCACTGTATACTGGCGTACTAGAGCGAATTACACAAGTAAGTTCATTGATGAACCAAGACCAACATGGTCGAAAGGTCCGTTATAGCGACGGAAGAAGGCACACTGCTCCATTCGGATGTCCTGTACGAACTCTACGTAATGCATCTACAATACGCCGATTATATCCGGGCGATAATGCTGGTCAAGGTATCAAAGAATTGGCTAATGCTCACCGTTATTACATGGTCGATTGGTGGGGCAATAATCGTGGAGAGGATGTCAGACGTTTCCCTGTACGTGGGTTCGGTATTCGGCCATCTTGGGACCCAGAAGATGCTTACCTTGATACAAATGTAACTCACCGACCAAAGGATGGTGCCAAAGGTGGAGGAGGTAATATGTTCCATGGTGACTATTCTGACAAATATAGTGGTAGTAACAATTATGTCAGTAACACTGCTTCTGGAAACGTAAATGGAGGCGTTGATTGGTTTAACCCAGCCAGTTCACTTCGTGTGGGTGACCGAGGTGACGGAAGAGGATGTCGTTGGCCGACTGTATTCAACGAAAGCCTCCTAATGGCTGTCAGCGAAACTCACGACGCAACTGGGCTCGTTTTATCACACAGCACAGCAGAGCCAGCCTTTGGACAGGGTCTGATTCGACCAAGTAACTTGGTATTGCAGGATGGAGAAATAGAAAGAGGCATCAGCGACCGGGTAGACCTCAATTCAGACGATGGGCTATTACGCTCCAGTGCATCGGTTGGCGAAGGATTTGAGACTGTTACAGCCGACAGCCGTGGTGCTGACCCAGTGTCCAGAGATGATTTCCGATTGGGATTAGATGTAGATACCTTGGCTGAATTGAATGATGGCGTATCACGCGAATACGTAGTCATGTCCACAGAGGCTGCGAGTTTACATACAGACCGAGAAGTCGGTCAAAGAACCAATATCAGAGGGGCGTATAACGTCGCATCCCGTACTCTCAAGGATTTAGATATGACAGCATTGTCTTGGGCTGCTCAGCCTGTTACAGGTATTGTAAAGCACTCTAATGCACATGCTATGTGGGCTCTTGGTGGTACTTATGTCATCGAATGGAGTGCGTATGCAGGAATTTTAGATGACAAAGGCTGGGGCAAGGCCAGTGCTTCTTCTTCATCAAATCCATACCAAGATTCTAACCATGACCCAACTATTCAGACTACCAATGTTACTGATTCGACTATCCAATTCTTGTATCGTCCACAGCAAATTCTAGATTACAAGCATTCGCAAATGTTCCGACCATATATCACTCTCAACGGACCACAGGCTGGTACTAATTTCTACAGAGCCACTGCTGGTGGTAAATATGGACTGTTTACCAGCCATGTACCAAGTGCACGTACAGGGACACCAAGTTCACCTCCTTATGCACCTGTATACAGCCTAACGCCCGGCTCTAGTGTCACTGTACCAGACAGTATGGGTCCGAAAATTCAGGGCGTTGATGTAACCGGATATACGAAATCAGATATTCGTAATCCTGTGGCACGTATGGTCATGAGTGAAAACACATTGGAGCATTTCAGGTCTGATGCGAATCGAACTGATGGGGATGGGGATGGGGATTATACCGTTGAGCCAAGATTTAGCCAGACGTTGCATCCAAAGGGTAGCGATGGCGATGCATCTTATAACACAGGGGACCACAGCGGGGAGTGAGTATGGCACTAGGTAAGAATCTCTCAACTGGTCGTTTCAATGCGGCTCAGACACCTATCATGAAGCGTGTGCGTAAGCCTCGCTTTGTTGATAATGCTGTGCGACATGGGGAGTACACCAAAGTGCAGGCTGGGTTCAAAGTAGCGGCACCTACCCAGAGCGATTTCCTTCCTACTCATGACCGGAAGTATCTATTGGCAGAAGAGGGTGACACTATCCGTATCCTTCATAATCCTAGTGATGGGCACCGATATACAGGTGCAGTTTACGCAGATTTAGACAAGGTTACAACTTCTAGTACATTACCACCCCTATTCGTCGGAAGTGAGAATATCGACCAAGCACTGGTCCCTTCCTCTATTGAATCGAGCACAAAGGGTACTCGTTATAGGATTGAGAACTTGAAAGGGCGAGATTTATCCCAAATTGGCTTTACCAACAAAACGGTTCACATTGCGCAAAAGGTGGGCGTTGGTCTTCGTACATCTGACCTTGCTATACGAGTCTCTAAGGGTACGAATAGTTCGCTAAATGGAGTGGTTGCACCCAATCCAAGTGCTACCTTTGTAGCCCAAGATTTCTATGGGACTGACGCAATTACAGCACTTCGGTTTTTATCTCGACATGATAATTACAATATTAGAGGCGACTCGTTTGGAAATCTTTACTATGTCCATCAGAAAAAACATGGAAGAGAGCATACTGTTTCTTCGACGATGGTATCCGAAGGGTCAGTTTCAGAAGTAAGCGAAAGTATACCGAATCGAGTAATAGTGCGTGGGAAATCTAGAGCCAATAATGATGATAATTCTGTTCAAGTAGATGATAGAGGACCTCAAAGTATTGGAGTAAATGAAATACCGGGAGGAATTTATGCACCTACTGCAATCACCAAGTCAAGTGCAAGAACAGTAGGTAGAAAATTTCTTTCGATGGCCAAACAAGCAACTGGGGGAGAAACCTTACGTGGTGTTTTTCACGCGTCAAATATTCAACCCGGAGACATTGTGTCGTATCGTACACGAACAGGAAGCCAAAGGAAAATTGTACTTTCGACCCAGCATGACCTCACTAAACGTAAATCGGAACTCAGAATCAATAGCGCAGAAGCCTCACTAGAAGATATTATTCAGCGATTTCAAGAGGCTGATATTTCTTCTTCACTGAATAATAATTCGGAGAGGAATAGACAGTTTTCCACTGAGGAGTTCTCTACTTCATTTGGATTCAAAATGAAGGTATCTTGGCAATTAGATGTAAGAGAGGTCAAGAATCGTAAGCAAGGTATGGCTGTGGGTAAGGTAAGAGGGACTATTCATGGCCGACGTGAACTCAAATCTACGGGCACTCTCATCAACAATGGTGCCGGGTATGCAATTGGTACGACTTCATTTACGACTGATGGGACAGCAGCCAGTACTTCATTCGCTGTTGGTGACTGGGTATACAGGGGCAACGGCAACAAACTGGGGAAGGTCGCTAGTCGGACTACAACCAACGTAACCATTGCCATTGGTTCTCCTGATTTAGTAGCCGATAATGAAGAGTTATTTTTATTCCCTAACAACGCCATGAAAGAGGCATTGAATAGCCACTTAAAGATTGGATTGAATAAGGGAACATACGATAGTAGGAGGCAAGGATAATGCCATTATTAAATCAAGGAACTAGATACATGATTGACACACTGAAGAGTAGAATTAACCAAGTCGTGTTCGGCTTTGGCGGAAATCTTGCAAGTCAAGATGACGTAGGGGCTTCGCAACCCGCAGTAACCGTAACACCTACAGTAAGGGTATTAGATGACCACACTTTGTCTATAGAGGCTAAGTTGGCGCTTGATTCTGCATTTACGCGCCCACTCAGAGAAGTGGTGGTACAATACAAGAACCCTGATGCCGATACCGATACCACCGCTTTGCTCCGCTACACTTATGATGCAGTCACCAAGACGAATAACAACGAGATTCGATTCTCTGCCATCGTTGAGGTGAACCCATGAGCAATCCAAAGGCTGGCCACACAAGTGCAACTGGTATGGGTACGAGCGCTGAAGGGCTACGAGATGGAGATGGTTTGTCCTCTCCTAGCCTTACTGCTCCTATTGAGGCAGCGCACGGTAATGGCATTCTGAGATTGGAAGATACTACTGTTGGTGCATCTTCCCGAAATAGTATTGCTACATCTACTCCGGGCTATATCGTTACTGCTGCGAGCGGGGTTGTTACCGTGCACGGAGGATGGTGTGTTATTGATGGTGTCCTCTACAAATTTGCAGGCGGCCCCGGCTCAACACAGCAAATTACAATCGGTGCCACTGGGACAGCCAACTTTAATGGCGATTTACCTGCGGTTCCTTCAGCCAATAGTGACGTTTATGTTGTAGTTTACATCTCCTCTGATTCAACAACAACGGCTCGTATTCGATATGAAATGGGTAGCCCTGCGGCCCCTAGTACTGGAACTCCTCTGATACCTTCCACGTTCCTTTCAGACCCTCTATTGGGCCTCACTAGAAACAATCATCAACACATTGTATTAGGTGTACTCAGATACACTATGACAGCAGGAGCAGGTAGTGTCACTGCATCTCTAAGCGCAACGCCTGTATTACATGACAGGCGCGTGTATGTACGAACCAGCCCCATGTACTTACAGCACGTATCCAAGGGAGGTAGTACGGTCGGGACAAACATTGTCACTTCTGCTAACGCAGTTGATTCACACACGGATTTGGCTGCGCTATACGCATCGCCTGAAAGCGGTGACCTGACAGCCAGTTTCTTTGGTGCACTTTGGCAGAGCCATACGCCTGATTCTCATGGTATGCTATACTACGCAGCCCCTCATACAATGGGTGGCTCGATTGCAACTTACACGCATCGATTGGGGCCAAGTGAGGTCAAGGTAGCGACCATATCAACTACTCAGACCTGTACCTTTGATGGACCCAATATGTGGATTGCAACAACTAGTGGCACGACTACATTTACTCCAAGTGGTACATTCCCGCCGGGGCATGTAATCGAGATATACCATACGGCTGGTGCTCATGCACTGAACTTCATCAACGCCCCCGCTGGGTCCAGTACGCTACTAAATGTAGCAGCAGACCAATATGCCAAGTTTGTATTCGATGGCACCAATTGGCATATACTGGACCATCATGCGGTGATTTGATGGGTAGACTCATCGAGATGTTCAAGCAGGATTGCGAGAACTGTCGAAGGATATCTATTCCCCTGTCAATTTCGGGGCGGTATGTATCTGGTGAACCAGTGGTCATGCACCAGTGCCCCCATTGCAGTTACGTGAGACCGCATGGGGGATTGGGTCCTGTTGGCCTACGCAAGCGAAAGAAATCGCCTGTCAGTAGACGAGCAGGTGGTCGGCTTTCCTTGTTTCTCAGGGAAATGGCTAGGAAATAATCTCGCCGTACTGTATATTGTGCGTCTTGATAATCACTCTACCTTCGTCCAAAATCAGGAACGGAGTTCCGATATGGATTACATCGGTAACGGTTCCTTTGAACACCTTGTACCCACTTTCTGATTCACCTGACGAAATTGTCAGTTTCATATCCTTACCAATGAATGGTTCCATCTTCATTGCCGATTTGGTCGGCACCTCTTCTGTTTCTCTCTTTTTTCGTGGCATATTTTACCCTCTCAAGATGGGCGTATGGTGTCACATACTTAACCGAGTTGGTGGTCCAAATGCAAAACGGACCACCCGTAACACGATTACGATTACCACAGCCAATTGCCGACATACTCAATAAGCCAATCCAATGACTCATCTAAATTCTGTATCTCTACTAGATGGACGGGTGTGTAATAATGACGGTCGATAGCCAATACACCTAGTGCAAGTTCTTCGTGAGGTAGGCCCGTGGGGTTATCCAATTCCCAGTCCTCATCAAAGAAGAGGGTGCCAAAGATATGGTCACGTAGGTTACTACCGTCTTGCGGTAGTCGTTCCATTTCCCATCCAGTTTCAAACATCTCAAACATCATTGCTTCAAACTCCGCAGTTCTGATACCTACGCCATCCTTGTATTCTAGTAGTGGCGATTCGTAATCTTCGACAAGGCATCGTAATACCTCAGACATATAGTAGAACTGAAGGCAGGGGTTTGGCTTGTTTTCCCAAATTGTTGTATGGCATTTGACTAATGACGCATCATATCTTGCCATTTGCTCTTTGGTAATGTCCTTGATTACGTCCTTCGTTTGTTCAAGCCATCCATCATCGCTTGGGTAATCACCTACGCACTCCTCAACCATCTCAAGCATCTTGACGGGTCTGTTTACCAATAGTTCACGCTCAATGTAATTTAGATTCCTGATAACCGAGTTACCGTTATCATCGCGCTCATTCATCTGTAGCATCGAACTCACTCTGCTCTCATGCCGATGATGTCATCGATTCGCAGAATGCTCATGGTAACCTCACTCGCTGATTGAACTGCTTGGCGTACAAGTGCTAGTGGTTCCCAGACATTTGCCTCTGCCATATCGCAGGTGCCACCGTTCTCAATATCAGGACCAGTGAGTTTACCCGCAGAGTGG